>JABLTK010028924.1_pt1 | contig 21455 bp, 21 predicted proteins | sample 7160131 | NCBI WGS metagenome assembly JABLTK01 (sample SAMN14651221, study PRJNA627086) | human gut metagenome | isolation source: feces | host: Homo sapiens
ATAAGTATAAGTTTTGAGGGAATTGGAGATGTTATTTTTAATGATGAGAAATTATTCTGTCAAACATTTTTGAAAAATTCTGCTAAAGCAATAAGACTTATAGATAGAAATAATAGCAATAAGCTATTGGGATACTGTGGAAAAGTTACTAATTTAGATGAATTAAGTGATTACCTAAATGAATTTATTGAAGAATGTAATAAAGAAGTAATTCTTATAATAGATGAGGTTGATAAAAGTTCTAATAATCAATTGTTTTTAAACTTTTTAGGTATGCTTAGAAATAACTATTTAGATAGAGAAAAAGGAAAAGTAGTTACATTTAAATCTGTAATTTTAGCTGGAGTTTATGATATAAAAAATTTAAAATTAAAATTAAGACCAAATGAAGAAAGAAAATATAATTCACCTTGGAATATAGCAGTTCCTTTTAATATTGATATGAGTCTATCAAAGACAGGAATAAAAAATATGCTAGAGGAGTATAAAAAAGACAAAATCTTAGATTTTAATACAGAAAAAGCTTCAGAATTTATATATTTTTATACAAATGGGTATCCCTTTTTAGTAAGTAGATTATGTCAAATAATAGATGAAGATTTAAAAGCTTCTTGGAATGAAGAAAATATGATAAGGTCAGTAAAGTTACTTCTTTTAGAAAGGAATACTTTATTTGATGATTTAGTAAAGAATATGGAAAATAATAAAGATCTTCAAAATCTTATTGAAAATATAGTTATTAATAATAAGATTATAAGTTTTAATTTAAGTAATCCATTAATAAATTTAGGTGTAGTCTTAGGAATTTTATCAGAAAGAGATAATAAAGTAACTATTAGTAATAGAATATATGAGCAGTATATTTATGATTACTTATCCTCTAAAATAGAAGTAGCTAATAATACTTTAGAAAAGTATAATTTTAAAAATGAGTTTATTTTAGGAAATGGTTTAAATATAGAAAAGATATTATTAAAATTTCAACAATTTATGAAAGAACAATATAGTGAAAAAGATACTAAGTTTTTAGAAAAACATGGTAGACTTTTATTTTTGGCTTTTATAAAACCAATAATAAATGGAGTAGGTTTTGATTTTAAAGAACCTCAAATATCAGAGGAAAAAAGATTAGATATAGTTATAACTTACAATACAAATAAGTATATTATAGAGCTTAAAATATGGCGTGGAGAAGAATATCATGAAAAAGGCATAAAACAACTTTTTGATTATCTTAATGTAAATGGTCAAAACAAAGGATATTTACTTATTTTTAATTTTAATAAAAATAAAGAATATAAAAAAGAAGAGGTACTTATTGAAGGAAAAGAAATATTTGAAGTATTTGTTTAAAAAACAATAAATTATAAAGTTTATGTATCAGTTTAGCTTTTTACAAAATAAATTTAACCTAATTGTGCGAAATTCTCCCACTTCTAAAGTGGGAGATGGATAGCACTTGACGATAGTCAACTATAGTAATACAATATAATCAATAGTAAATGATAGAAATGAGGAATAATCATGAATTTAGATACTAATAATCATTCAGTATTCAAATTATCATATCACTTAGTATTGGTTATAAAATACCGTAGAAAAGTAATTGATGATGATATATCCAATAGATTAAAAGAAATATTTGAGTATATTTCACCTAAGTATAATGTAACTTTAGAAGAATGTAATCATGATAAAGACCATGTTCACTTACTATTTAGAGGTTCACCAAACACCGAAATATCTAAATTCCTAAATGCTTATAAATCAGCAAGTAGCAGACTTATAAAAAAGGAATATCCACTTATAAAAAAGAAACTATGGAAAGAATATTTTTGGAGTAGAAGCTATTGCCTATTAACTACTGGCGGAGCAACTATCGAAGTAGTAAGGAAGTATATTGAAAATCAAGGAATGAAATGAGGTGAAATAATGTTAAAGGCTTATAAATACAGAATATATCCTACGGGTGAACAAAAATTATATCTTGCTAAAACTTTTGGATGTACTAGATTTATTTATAATCAAATGTTAGTTGATAGAATTAAATCTTATGAAGAAAATAAAGATTTAGATATTAAACAAATAAAATATCCTACACCAGCTCAATACAAGAAAGAATATGAATGGTTAAAGGAAATTGATAGTTTAGCCTTAGCTAATGCTCAAATAAATTTAGATAAAGCTTATAAAAACTTCTTTAGAGATAAATCAGTAGGATTTCCTAAATTCAAGTCTAAGAAAACTAATAGATTTAGTTATACAACCAATAATCAAAATGGAACTATATACATTGATAATGGTTATATAAAAATTCCAAAATTAAAATCTAAAATAAAAATAGTTTTGCATAGACAATTCAAAGGATTAATTAAGTCTGTAACAATTTCTAAAACGCCAAGTAATCAATACTATATTTCTATCTTAGTAGATACTGAAAATATTAAACTACCAAAGAATGAAAACAAAATAGGTATTGACCTTGGGTTAAAAGAGTTTGCTATATGCTCCAATGGTGATAGGTTTGATAATCCAAAGAATCTAAGGAAGTCTGAAAAGAAACTAGCTAAATTACAAAAAGATTTATCTAGGAAACAAAAAGGAAGCAATAACAGATATAAAGCAAGGCTAAAAGTTGCGAAGCTTCACCAAAGAATAGCTAATCAAAGAAAAGATTTTTTGCATAAATTATCAACTAAAATTATTAGCGAAAACCAAGTAATAGTTTTAGAAGATTTGAGGGTTAAAAACATGATGCAAAATCATAAATTAGCTAAAGCGATAAGTGAAGTAAGTTGGTCAGAATTTAGGACAATGTTAGAATATAAAGCCACTTGGAGTGGTAGAAAAATTATAATTGCTCCATCAAATTATGCTAGTAGCCAACTTTGTTCAAAATGTGGATATAAGAATAGTGATGTAAAAAATCTAGCATTGAGAAATTGGACTTGTCCGAGTTGTGGTGCTAACCACGATAGAGATGTAAATGCTAGTATAAATCTACTGAAATTAGCTATATAATTTCGGTATTTGTTGAGGTAGGAACTACCTTATTAGCTTGGGTAAACTTGTACCGTTAGGTATATTGACCAAGAAGCTCCCACTTCTATAAGTGGCGAGTAGTTCACACTTGAAAGGATATATAATGAATAAAACTATAGAATATTATAATAAAAATGTAGAACTTTTTGTATCATCAACTAAAGATGTGGAGTTTAATAAAATGCAAAATATGTTACTTAAATATCTTAAAAAGGGAGATTATATTTTAGATTTAGGATGTGGTTCAGGAAGAGATAGCAAAGCATTTTTAGAAAAAGGTTTTAAAGTGGTATCAGTAGATGGTTCAGAAAAGCTATGTAATATTGCAAGTTCTTATATAGGGCAAGAGGTAATATTTACTACCTTTCAAAATTTTAAAAGTGATATAAAATTTAATGGAATATGGGCTTGTGCCTCACTTCTACATTTGCCTTATAAAGATTTAAAGGAAGTAATAAAAAATTTAAGGAATAATCTTAAAGAAGAGGGATATTTTTATTTATCTTTTAAATATGGGGAATTTGAAGGAGAAAGAAATGGCAGATATTTTACTAACATGACAGAAAAAAAGTTTAGAAATTTAATAAAAGATATTTTAGAATATGAAATAGTAGAAGAAAAAATCACATCAGATGCTAGAAAGGGAAGAGAAGAAGAAAAATGGCTTAATATTATATTAAAAAAGGTGAAGTATATTTAAAATTTAGGGGATGTTTTTATGGGAGAAAAATTAGATAAAAATATGGATAGTAAAACTTTTCGTGAGTTTTATTATTTGAAAGAGGAGTTAGTAAATTTTTGTAGAGATAATGGTTTGCCTGTATCAGGTGGAAAAATAGAATTAACAGAAAGAATAGCATATTTTCTTGACACAGGAAAAATATTAAAATCCACCTCTACAAAAACAAAAAGAAAAACTAATATACCTTTAGAAATAAATGAAGAGAGTATAATAGAACCTAATTTTGTTTGCTCTGAAAAACATAGAGCTTTTTTTAAAGCACATATAGGAAATAGTTTTTCATTTAATGTTTCTTTTCAAAAATGGTTAAAATGTAACATGGGGAAAACATATAAAGAAGCAATTGCTGCATATTATGAAATTTTAGAAAATAAAAAGAAAAATAAAAGTTCTATAGATAAACAATTTGAATACAATACCTATATTCGAGATTTCTTTGCAAATAATAAAGGCAAAACTTTAGAAGAAGCTATTAAGTGTTGGAAGTATAAAAAGAATTTACAAGGACATAACCGTTATGAAGAATCAGATTTAATTGTATTAAAAGGATAAACAAAGATAAGAAATTATATTTACAAATCTTATTACTTTTCATTTATTGACATGGATTAGCATTTGTGATATGGTATTTTGTGTATGAAATAGAAATATAGTTTCATGCGAATATATGACCACTATTAATTTAGGAATGCCCAGACGGACAGGCGGGTCAGTTGCCGGCGTGGGAGATATTAAATTTTTCTCACATTATTGATTGAGTTTTATTAGCTCAAATTTTATAAGTTGATTATTTTATAATCGCAATTTAATGCATATCATCTTGTGAAACATTCAATAAGAGTAGTAACAGTATATTTGCTATGTAGCTCTAATTCATACTTAAATTTTATTAGATAATTTTTATCTATGAATAAATTGTAATATGTTATTTACACAGGTGATTATATATCATCTGTTTTTTTATTATAAGGAAATTATAGATAACTTTTAAGCTTAAGTAAGAGAAAAGAGTTTAGAAATTTCCTTTTTGGTACACAAAGGAGTGAAGTTATGGACATTGAAAAGCAAAAATTAGCCCCAATTTATGAAGCATTACAAAAATTTAGAAAAAAGAGAGTGGTTCCATTTGATGTACCAGGTCACAAAAGAGGTCGTGGAAATCCAGAGTTAGTTGATTTACTTGGAGAAAAATGTGTGGGTTTAGATGTAAATTCTATGAAGCCATTAGATAATTTATGTCATCCAGTATCTGTTATTCATGAAGCAGAAAAGCTTACAGCAGATGCTTTTAAAGCAGAAAATGCTTTTCTTATGGTGGGAGGAACCACATCAGCTGTTCAAAATATGATTTTATCTGTATGTAAGGCAGGAGATAAAATTATTTTGCCAAGAAATGTACATAAAAGTGTAATTAATGCTATGGTTCTTTGTGGGGCTATTCCGGTTTATGTAAATCCTAAAATAAATCCAGTATTAGGAATAGCCCTAGGAATGGAACTTAACTGTGTAGAGGAAGCTATAAAAAATAATCCAGATGCTGTAGCAGTTTTTGTAAATAATCCAACATATTATGGTATATGTTCAGATATAAAAGAAATAGTAAAGCTTGCCCATTCATATGGAATGAAGGTTTTAGCAGATGAGGCTCATGGAACCCATTTTTATTTTAATAAAAATCTTCCTATATCAGCAATGGAAGCAGGAGCTGATATGGCAGCTATATCTATGCATAAATCAGGGGGAAGTCTTACTCAAAGTTCTATTTTACTTACAAATACAGGAGTAAATCCTGATTATGTAAGGCAAATAATTAATTTAACCCAAACTACAAGTGCCTCCTATTTATTATTATCAAGTCTTGATATTTCAAGAAGAAATTTAGCCCTTAGGGGAGAGGAATCCTTTGAAAAGGTGGCTAAAATGGCAGAATATGCTCGTAATGAAATTAATGAAATTGGTGGATATTATGCCTATGGAAAAGAATTAATTAATGGTACTAGTGTTTTTGATTTTGATATTACTAAATTATCAATTTATACCCTAGGAATTGGTCTTGCAGGTATAGAGGTTTATGACCTTTTAAGAGATGAATATGATATTCAAATTGAATTTGGAGATTTTGGGAATATATTAGCTTATATATCTATAGGAGATAGAATTCAAGATATAGAAAGATTAGTTGGTGCCCTTGCTGATATTGAAAGATTATATAAAAAGGATAAAACAGGAATGCTTTCAGGAGAATATATACAGCCAGAAGTTGTAGTAACTCCTCAAAAGGCTTTTTATTCAGAAAAGGTATCTTTACCTATAAAGGAAGCTTGTGGAAAAATTTGTGGAGAATTTGTTATGTGTTATCCCCCAGGAATTCCAATTTTAGCCCCTGGAGAAATGATAACAAAAGAAATTGCAGAATATATAATATATGCTAAGGAAAAGGGCTGTTCAATGCAAGGAACAGAAGACCCTAAGGTAAATAATATTAATGTTTTAAAGGAGTAATCAGTTAATGGAAATGTGGTTTTCAGAGCTTCATACTAGTAATGTAAAAATATCAATAAGGGTAGAAAAGCAATTATTTAGTGGTAGAAGTGAATATCAAAAAATAGATGTTTTTGATTCAATAGAATTTGGTAAATTCATCACATTAGATGGAGAAATTGTATTTTCAGAAAAGGATGAATTTATTTATGATGAAATGGTAACCCATGTACCAATGGCAGTTCATCCTAATGTAGAGAAGGTATTGATAATTGGTGGGGGAGATGGAGGAGTAGCTAAGGAACTTACCTATTATGATAATATTAAACAGATTGATGTAGTTGAAACAGATAAGATGTTTGTAGATGTATGTGAAAAAATATTTCCTGAAATAGCAATAGGTCTTAAAGACCCTCGTGTTAATGTTTATTATGAAGATGGTTTAAGATTTTTACGTAATAAGAAAAATGAATATGATTTAATAATAAATGATAGTACAGACCCCTTTGGTCATACAGAAGGACTATTTACAAAGGAGTTTTATGGAAGTTGTTATAAAGCTCTTAAAGATGATGGAATTATGGTGTATCAACATGGAAGTCCTTTTTATGATGAGGATGAAGAAGCTTGCAGACAAATGCACAAAAAGGCATATCGTTCTTTTCCAATAAGCAGAGTTTATCAAGCTCATATTCCTACTTGTCCATCAGGCTATTGGTTATTTGGTTTTGCCTCTAAAAAATATCATCCCCTTAATGATTTAGATGCAAAGAAATGGAAAGAAAGAGGAATAAAAACCTGGTATTATACAACTAATTTACATACAGGAGCATTTATGCTTCCAAAATATGTAGAAGATTTATTAGAAGAAGAGGAGGACAAAAAAAGTGAGTAAATTAATGATTATAGGTTGTGGTGGAGTTGCTTCAGTAGCAATTAATAAGTGTTGTCAAAATAGTGAGGTATTTACAGATATTATGATAGCTAGTCGTACTAAATCTAAATGTGATGCCCTAAAAGAAAAGCTTGAAAAAACTACAAAGACAAATATTACAACTGCTAAAGTTGATGCAGATAATAAAGAGGAATTAGTTAAACTTATTAATTCATATAAGCCAGATGCTGTTTTAAATGTAGCCCTTCCTTATCAGGATTTAACAATTATGGATGCTTGTCTTGAAGCAGGAGTTAACTATATTGATACTGCAAACTATGAAGCAGAAGACACTAATGACCCTAAGTGGAGAGAAATATATGAAAAAAGATGTAAAGAAAAGGGGTTTACAGCTTATTTTGATTACTCATGGCAATGGGCTTACCAAGAAAAGTTTAAAAATAAAAATCTTACAGCATTACTTGGAAGCGGATTTGACCCAGGAGTAACAAGTGTTTTTTCAGCTTATGCCCTAAAGCATTATTTTGATGAAATACATTATATAGATATTTTAGACTGTAATGGTGGAGACCATGGTTATCCTTTTGCTACAAACTTTAATCCTGAAATAAATCTTAGAGAAGTATCAGCAAATGGTTCATATTGGGAAAATGGTCATTGGGTTGAAACTAAGCCAATGGAAATTAAAAGAGAATATAATTTCCCAAAGGTAGGTAAAAAGGATATGTACCTTCTTCACCATGAGGAAATAGAATCTTTAGCTAAAAACATACCAGGAGTAAAGAGAATAAGATTCTTTATGACCTTTGGTGAAAGTTATTTAACTCATATGAAGTGTTTAGAAAATGTTGGAATGTTATCTACTTCACCAATTAATTTTGAAGGTAAAGAAATAGTACCAATTCAATTTTTAAAAGCATTATTACCAGACCCTGCCTCATTAGGTCCTAGAACTATAGGTAAAACTAATATAGGTTGTATATTTAAAGGTATAAAGAATGGAAAGGAAAAAACTATTTATATATATAATGTATGTGACCATCAAGAATGTTATAAAGAAGTTGGTTCACAGGCAATATCCTATACTACAGGAGTACCAGCAATGATAGGTTCAATGCTTGTTGTAAATGGATTATGGAATAAAAAAGGTGTATTTAATGTGGAAGAATTTGACCCAGACCCATTTATGGAAGCTCTTAATAAGTGGGGACTTCCTTGGGTTGTATGTGAAAATCCAGAAGAGGTTGAATAGATGAAAATAAATGAGTTAAAAACACCTTCCTATGTTATAGATGAAGGGAAGTTAATTAAAAACCTTGAAATTTTACAAGATATAGAAAAAGATACAGGCTGTAAAATATTATTAGCTCAAAAAGCATTTTCATGCTACTATGAATATCCACTTATAAAAAAATATATTAGTGGAACAACTTCAAGTGGCTTATATGAAGCTAAACTTGGAAAAGAAGAAATGAATAAGGAAAACCATGTATATGCCCCAGCTTTTAAAGAAGAGGATATTAAAGAAATAGTAAAAATATGTGACCATATTAGTTTTAACTCCTTTAGTCAATATGAAAAGTATAAAAATATATGCTCTAATAAAGTAAGCCTAGGAATAAGAATAAACCCTGAATGTTCAACCCAAGAAAAGGCTCATGCAATATATGACCCTTGTGCTGAAGGTTCAAGACTTGGAGTTACTTTAAGTAATTTTAGGGAAGATTTATTAGAGGGTATAGAGGGATTACATTTTCATACGTTATGTGAACAAAATTCAGAGGATTTAGAAAAGACTTTAAAGGCAGTTGAAGAAAAGTTTGGAAAATATCTATATAAAATGAAATGGCTTAATATAGGTGGTGGGCACCATATTACAAGGGAAGATTATAATATAGATTTATTAAAAAAATTAATTAAAAATATACAAGAAAAATATAATTTGCAAGTTTATATTGAACCAGGAGAGGCAATTGCTTTAAATGCTGGATATTTAGTAACAGAGGTTTTAGATATTGTTCATAATAAAATTGATATACTTATATTAGATGCTTCAGCTGCTTGCCATATGCCAGATGTATTAGAAATGCCCTATAGACCACCTCTTAAAGATAGTGGAGAGCCTAATGAAAAAAAATATACCTATCGTTTATCTTCATATACCTGTTTAGCAGGAGATATTATAGGAGATTATTCCTTTGATAAAGAAATAAGGGTAGGAGATAAATTATATTTTCAGGATATGGCCATATATTCTATGGTTAAAAATAATACCTTTAATGGAATACCCCTTCCTTCTATTGCAGTAATGGATAGTAATAAAGACTGTAGAGTAATTAAAAGTTTTGGATATAAAGATTTTAAAGGAAGATTATAATATGAAAGAATTAAAAACTATACCTAAAAGTGATGGCTTTAAAATGCCAGGAGAATTTGAAAAGCATAAAGGCTGTATTATGATATGGCCTAAAAGACCAGGTTCTTGGATATATGGTGCAAAAAAAGCAAGAGAAGCCTTTAAAAATGTTGCAGAAGCAATTGCAGAAAGTGAAGAAGTTTATATGCTTGTAGAAAGTGATTTATTAGAATCTGCAAAAGAAATGTTATCTGATAAAATAAAAATAATAGAAATTGAATCAGATGATGCCTGGGCAAGGGATACTTGTCCAACCTTTGTTGTTAATGATAAGAAAGATGTAAGAGGAGTTTGCTGGAAGTTTAATGCTTGGGGTGGAGATTATGATGGTCTTTATAAAAACTTTCATAAAGATTCAAAACTTGCTTCTTCTGTATGTGAAAAACTAGGTTATAGTGCATATTCTGCAAAGGACTTTGTTCTTGAAGGTGGCTCAATACATAGTGATGGACAAGGAACTGTAATAGTTACTGAGGCTTGTTTATTAAGTAAAGGACGTAATCCTAATTTAAGTAAAGAAGAAATTGAAAATAATTTAAAAAAATATTTAGGGGCAGAAAAAATAATTTGGCTAAAACATGGAATATATAATGATGAAACTAATGAACATGTAGATAATGTATGTGCTTTTATAAAGCCAGGAAGTGTTGTGTTAGCTTGGACAGATGATAAAGAAGATGAACAATATGAAATGTCAAAGGGATGTTATGATATTTTATCAAAAGAAACAGATGCAAAGGGAAGAAGGTTTAAAATAACAAAATTACCTATCCCTAAAAAACATATATGTATTACAGAAGAAGAACTAGCAGGATTTGAATTTGAAGAAGGGGAAGATATAAGAGAAGTTAATGAAAGATTAGCAGCAAGTTATGTTAATTTTTACATAGCAAATAATTCTGTTATTGTACCTCAATTTAATGATGGAAATGATAAATTAGCAGTAGAAATATTAGACAGTTTATTTAAAGATAGAAAAATAGTTCCAATTTATGCAAGAGATATAATTATTGGAGGAGGAAATATTCATTGTATAACCCAACAAATTCCAGAGTAATTTAAAAGAAAATATATCTAAGTAAATTCTAATATAATTAAAGAAAGGTGGAAAGCATATGAGAAATGTAGTTGTAGCAGCAGTTCAAATGAAATGCTCAAAAGTTATAGAAGAAAATATAAATAAGGCAGAAGAACTTATAAGAAAAGCAGCAAAAAAGGGTGCAAATATTATATTATTACCAGAATTATTTGAAAGACAATATTTTTGTCAAGAAAAAAGATATGATTATTATAACTTTGCAAGTGCTCCTGAAGATAATAAAGGAATAAATCACTTTAAAAATGTAGCAAAGGAGCTTAATGTGGTACTTCCAATAAGCTTTTATGAAAGAGACAGAAATACCCTATTTAATAGTGTGGCTGTTATTGATGCAGATGGCTCTATTTTAGGAATTTACAGAAAAACTCATATTCCAGATGACCACTTTTATCAAGAAAAATTTTACTTCACTCCAGGAAATACTGGATTTAAAGTATTTAAGACTAGATTTGCAAATATTGGTATAGGAATATGCTGGGACCAATGGTTTCCAGAAACAGCAAGGGCTCTTACTTTAAATGGAGCAGAAATAATATTTTATCCAACAGCCATAGGAAGTGAACCAATTTTAGAAAAAGATAGTATGCCCCATTTGAGAAGATGTATGAAGGGACACTCAGCTGCAAACTTAATTCCAGTTGTAGCAGCAAACAGAATAGGACTAGAAAAGGTTACTCCTTGCAAAGAAAATGACAACCAAGAATCAGAACTATTATTTTATGGTTCATCATTTATAACAGATAACACTGGAGAAATAATTGAAAAGCTAGGAAGAGAAGAAGAAGATGTTATCTGTGCTTCAATTGACCTAGATTCAAATTATGAAGACAGACTAAGTTGGGGAATATTTAGAGATAGAAGACCAGATAAATATACAGATATAACAAACAAATAATAAAGAACAAACATAGCAAGTAATTTATTTGCTATGTTATTTTTTTAAGAAAATTGCAATTAGTTTCTTTTACAGAAATAAGATAATAATATATAATTATTATACCTAATAAAGAATTTGAGAAAGTTTTATTTAAATTTTAACTTTAACAAAGATAAGGAATATAAGAAAGAAATAATCAATAATGATGGAAAAGAAATAATAGCAGTATTTGTTTAGATAGGAGATGATTTTATGGAATATATTAACAACAATTATTTTAAAATGGAGAGAATAGATGGTGTAACTTTAATGTCCCCAAGACCTAGTTTAAATCATATGAAGATAGAATTTTATTTGGCAAATAAGCTAGGTACTTATCTTAAAGATAGTGTATGTAATGTATTAAATGAAACTTCCTTATATTTAACTAACAAAGTTATAGATACTAGAAATAATGATGAGTTATTAGATTTTTTAAGGAATACAGATAATGAAGTTGTACCAGATTTAATGGTATATTGCAGTAAATCTAATGAATGTCGTAGAGGTATTGTAGGAATTCCTAAATTAATTATAGAGATACTATCATCTAATAGAGATGATGACTTGATAACTAAATTTAAACTATATCAAAGATATGAAGTATCTGAATATTGGATAGTTGACCCTCTTAATAAAGTAACAAATGTATATAATATAGATATTTCTACTAAAAAATATGTTTTATCAGGAAAATATAATTTTTCTGACACTATAAAATCTGTGGTATTTTCAAATTTAGATATATCATTAAAAGATTTAGATTTATTAGATTAAGAAAAAATGTAGAGTATTTAAAAATAAATCAAATAAAAGAAAAAGAATATAAGTTATGTATATAGAAAATATCAATGTAACTAAAAACAATTAATTAACAAATTCAAATATTAAAGAGTCATATTTTAAGAGTTTTTACTTAAATAAATAATATAAAATTATAAAGAAAAGATATACTTAAATTATTAATGAAAGCAGGTGAAAAGAATAATGTCTATTTATTTAAATACAGATATAGCATTAAGAAATTTTAATGAATTGGCAAGGTCAAAGTATTTTATTGATAAATCTAATATATTAGGGAAATTGAATACATTTATAAGTACACCTAGTAAATATATTTGTGTAACAAAACCAAGAAGATTTGGAAAGTCATCTATAATAAATATGTTAGGTGCATATTATACAAAAGGATATAATTCAAAGGATATTTTTGATAAGCTTAATATAAGTAAAGAAAAGTCTTATTTAGAAAATTTAAATAAATATAATGTTATAAATATTTCTTTAAGCAAAATTTCAGAGAAAGGAACTTCTTATAATGATTATATTAATATGATAAAAGTATCGATTATTAATGATATAAAAGAAAGTTATCCTCAGATAGATGTAGAAAAATATTTTTCAATAGGTGATATCTTATCTACAACTGGTGAACAATTTATATTTATAATAGATGAATGGGATTATATATTTAGTCATGATTTATTTAAAGAAAATCAACAAGATTTTTTAGAATTTTTAAGAAATCTTTTAAAAGATAAACCATATGTAGCACTTTGTTATATGACAGGAGTTCTTCCTATAAAGAAGTATTCAGAGGGTTCAGCTCTTAATATGTTTGATGAATATACAATGATTAATGATGGTGTTTATGATAATTATTTTGGGTTTACTGAAGAAGAAGTAAAATATTTGTGTGACAAACAAAATGCTCTTTCCTTTGATGAAATAAGTAAATGGTATAATGGATACTTAACTGAAGATGGTGAAAAGATTTATAATCCTAGATCAGTAGTTAAGGCACTTGAAAATGGTAAGTGCAGAAGTTATTGGACCAATACTGGAAGAATGGATGAGGTATTATTTTATTTAAAATATAATATAGCAGAAGTACGTGATGATGTTATAGAAATGGTAGCTGGAAATACAGTAGATATATTTATAGATGAGGAATTTAGAGCAGGACAAGAAGCACCAAAAACAAGAGAAGAAATATATTCAGCTATGATAGTTTATGGCTTTTTATCCTATTATGATGGAACAATAAGAATACCAAATAAAGAACTTATGAAGGAATTTGAAAAAGCATTAAAAGATGAAGCTTTTGGAGAAGTTATGACAATAGTTAAAAATTCATCAAATATGTTAAAAGCAACCCTTAATAAAGATACAAAGACAATGGAAAAGATAATTAATGATATTCATAATAGTGAAATTCCAATACTTCAATATAATGATGAAAATAGTTTATCATGTGTAGTAACTTTAGCATATCTTTCAGCAAGAAATGAATATAAAATTGAACGTGAAGAAAAAAGTGGAAAAGGCTATGCAGATTTTATGTTTCATCCAAGAAAGAAAAATGGAACTGCAATAATACTTGAATTAAAAAAAGATGATACAGCAGAAAAAGCAATAAATCAAATAAAAGAAAAAGATTATTCCATGAAATTTATAAAAGAAAATGTAGGAAGAAAAATACTTGCAGTAGGAATTTGTTATAACTCTAAAACAAAAGAACATGAATGTAAAATTGAAGAAATAAATTAGAAAGGTGTGAAAGAATAATAAGCAATTGCCTATAGGAGTAGATGATTTTAAAAAGTTAATAGATAAAGGTTATTATTTTGTAGATAAATCTCTTTATATAAAAGATTTATTAGATATGCAAAGTGAAGTTACTTTAATAACAAGATCAAGACGTTTTGGAAAGACTTTAAATATGAGTATGCTAAAATACTTTTTTGAGAAAACAGAAGAAGATAATAGTTATCTTGAGAATTTTTTGGATTTACAGAGGATGAAGTTTTTGCTATATGTAAAGATTATGATATTCCTGATAAATATAAAGATGTAAAAAAATGGTATGGTGGATACAATTTTAGTGATATGGAAGTTTATAATCCTTGGAGCCTAATGAAGTATATAAGTGATTTAAGACTAGACAAAAATAAGTTTCCACTATCTTATTGGGCAAATACAAGCTCAAACAGCATAGTAAGAACTTTAATAGAGAGAGCTGATAAGACAACTAAATCTGAGATAGAGAGTTTAATGAAATGTGAAAGTATAACTAAAGAAGTACATTTAGATGTAACTTATGATGATTTATATACTACAAGTGATAGCTTATGGAATATATTGCTTTTAACAGGATACCTTAAAGTAACTTCCTATAATAATGAGACAATGTGTTTAAAAATACCTAATGAAGAAGTAAAATATATTTTTAAGAATAAAATTATAGGGTGCTTTAGGGAAAGTGTAGCTAAAAAAGATTTAACAACATTTTTTAATAGTTTAATAAATGGTGATGCAGAATTATTAGAAAAAGAGATAAGAAATCTTTTAGTAAATACAATAAGTTTCCATGATTCTTATGAAAACTTTTATCATGGATTTATGGTAGGTATATTATTAAACATGAAAGATTATATAATAAAGTTAAACAGAGAAAGTGGAGATGGAAGAGGAGATATTTTTATAACTAATCCAGAAGAAGATATAGCTATAATAATAGAACTTAAAGTAGCAGATAGACTAAAAGATTTAGATAGTAAATGCAAAGAAGCCCTAAAACAAATAGACAACAAAAACTATGATACAGAATTAATAGAAGAAGGATATGAGAAAATAATTAAATATGGTATAAGTTTCTTTAAGAAAAAATGTAGAATATTTAAAAAATGAAAAAACAAGAATAAATTAAAACGGCATTAAATTATAAATAATTATAAAATCTGTGGTAAATAATTAAATATAATCAGAGTGACAGCGAGGAAATTTTACTTTTGTTTTGTTCATTGTTCTTCTCTCCTTTTCTAGGGGATAATTAGTTCTAGTCAAACCTATTATATTTTCTAGTGTTGAGAAGAGCAATGTTCATATATTTGAAGAAATATTGTTTAGAGGATTAATATTTAATGAGTTAAGAAGCAAATATAATATAACATTAGCTGTTATAATTCAAGGGATAATATTTGGAACTATGCATGGAAATGTAATACAAGGAATATATACCGTGATTTTAGGTGTTATATTATCTATGATTTATATATGGACAGATTCAATATATTCTTGCATTATAGGGCATATAGTATATAACTTTTTAGGAACTTTAGTAATACCTAATATTTTAATAAATAAAAAATTAACGTATTTAGCAATAATTGTCGCAATAGTAATTATTGGAGCTTGTTGTAATATTATTTATAGAAATAGAAAACAATTAGAAGTAACTATAACTAATTAATAAAAATATTATTTTATGAAAAACATCAAATTTGAGAAATTAAAGAAGAAATGAAATGTAAAATAAAAAATAATAATTCAATATAATCACAATTAGAGTAATAATAAATATAGAAAATATAAAAAAGCGAATTGAAAAAGCCTTAAAATAGGACTTTTTTAATTCGTTTTTTTTCATCCTATTTGCTAAAGTAATCTTTTGCGAAGTTATTATTTTGTTATATCTTATTATATTTTATATGTTATATTATGTTAAAAGTCTACATTAAGCTTGTCAACTAAAGAAATTTATGTTACAATTATAAAAAACAATAATAATAGATAATTTAAGGAAAAGACATATATTATTAGTGTTATTGATAACGTATACAAAATGAATGAATGATTTATTTTTTTATGTATTTAAAGTTGTTGCAACACCTTATGATTATGTATTAAATAGTGTTTTAGCATTGGATTTTTATTTTGGAAATTATACTGTCAAATGTTCTTCACTTAGTGGAGATTCTTCTCAAGTAATAAATTATGGTTGTGAATCTCATACTGTAATTTCAAGTGGAAAAAGAAGATTTTCTTCACCAAGAACACAATATATAAAGATAAAACCAAGCTTTTGGTCAAGTAATAATGTGACAGCAATATTTAAAGTAACTTTAGATGCAAATTCAAGTGGTTATTCAACAGGTACAATTTCAATTTAGTTATTTTAAGAAATAAAATTTTTTATAGTTATTGCAGGAGGATTTATAATGAAAAAGTTTATTTTGTTTATACTTATTTTAAACACATTTATGTTGTATGGATGTAATATTAATAATAGAAAGCTTGAATTAGTATCTTTACAAGAGGCTAGAGATGAATCTAAGAAAACTATGGAAGAGGTAAGAACAAATGAATATAAAAATTTGATATTTGAAGATTTTACTCCTAGAATAACAAATGCTAATGAAATATATAAAATATGTATAGGAAAAAAAATATTTTATTATGATAACATAGAAAATTATTTAAATAAGGCTCCTAAAATATTGGAAAGTATGTTAGAAAAGGATAATTTAAGTGAAGAGTTTATGTTAGACCCAAGTTATAATATTAAATATTCTAAAATGCTTGAACAGGTTAAACAAGGAACATACATAAATGATAATCCAATAATACAATATGATGATGGAAAGATGTTTGCATTTACAATGCCATCTTTAGATTATATGTGGGTCGATAAAGGAACTACAAAAGAACTTTTTGGAAAAAATATTGAGGATTTTAGTCCATTAGTTCCATCTAATTTTGATGTTGTAAAAGAATATTGTTTGCAAATGAACAATAATTCTCTTAATGATGAATATAAACTTATGGATGAAAAGGTTAGTGTTTCTGATGCAATAAAATATTGTAGTGATTATTTTAATAATAATCTTAAATATGAAACAAATAAAAATATAAAATTAGATTTTTATGAAGCTGATGTTCTAAAATTAGATGATAATACATTTGGATATCATATTATTTGGAGAAGAATGTATAATGAGATACCATTTGATTCAATAAAATCAGCTGCAAGTGGTTCATTTCCCAAAAATAAAATGTTTGATATTGGAAGATGTTTAATGATAGGAAAAGATAATATAGATTTTTATAATGGAGTTATTCCTAATGTGGAAATAGAGAATGTTGGAAAAGCAATAAAAGAAATAATTCCTTTAAAGATAGTATTTAAAAATGTTTCTGAAAAAATGTCATCAGCAACTGAGTTTATTGTGACTAATACAGAATTAATATATTATGAAACAGCTAATAATAATGAAACTGAAACAGCATCTATAAAAAATATGAAAGTTTATAGTGAAGCTTACCCAACATGGAAGGTAACTTTAAAGAATCCTAATGATGATTCAATAATTAATTGCTATGTTGATATATTAACAGGAGAAGTTTCAACTATAGGACTTCAATACTGATTGAGAGGTATTGGGTATGAAGCTTTTTAATATGGTCAAAGTCGATATTTATAAAATTCTTAAATCTTATATTTTTTGGATTGCAGTTTTAACAGTATTTATATTGTGTTTTACAGCAACATTATATACAGATGAAACAAATAGAAAATACACAATAATAAATGTTTTACTTAATTTTAATAGGGATACAATACTACAAAATATAGATTATTCAGCTCAAAGAGTTATGATATTGGGAAAAACAAGCAAAATATTTATGTTTATTACAATAGTAACAGGGTTTCCTTTTATATCAGTTTTTTGTGATGAAAGAAAAAGTAAGAATATGAGAATGATAATATACAGAAGTGGAAAAGCAAAATATTACATTGGTAAACTTATATCAGCAATAGTATCTGGAGGTTTAGTTGTAACCTTAGGATATATAATGTTTTGTATAGCAGTAAGCTTTCTATTTCCATCAATAAATGAATTTCCTTTAAATATGCAAAAGAATTTTAATGAGGTCATTACATATTATGGAAAGCATGAATTTACTTTTTTGTATTATAAAATTGGAAGTATAGCAATAATTTTTTCTTCAATAATTGAAATGTTTATATATGGAGCTTTTGCTGTTATTTTGACCTTTATATTTTCTTCTTTTATAACTAATAAATATCTTCTTTTATGTATTCCTTTTACATTAAAATATATTTTTGATATGTGGATAAATAAACTTCAACTTGAAATATGGGCAAAAAATATGGAAGGTGGAGTAATTCAAAAGTTTATTGTTAATAATTGTAGCCTTGAAATGTTAATGAATATATTTTCCACCAATAAAGTTATAATATACATTATTTCATATATAATAATATCAATTATTGCAGAAATAGTATTTGCTACTATAATGAATAGGAGAATTGATTATGGGGAGTAAGAAAAAAGATTTTTCATTAAAAACAGCATATAATATAACCAAAATTGAATATATAAAGTGGTTATTTAATCCTAGACTTACTATTATTATAATGATGTTTATATTTATAAAAGATTCTGCAATTGACCCTTTAATTGAACATGCAAATAAGATGAATAAGCCTATAAATATAATAGAGCCATTCATAGCAATAGGAAATTCTAAAATGATGTTATTACTGATTCCAGCAATTTTCATTACATTAATAAGTGATTTCCCAAAAACAGATGGAAATACAATATTTGTAATATCAAGGTCAGGAAGAAAAAATTGGTTTATAGGTCAAATTTTTTTTAACATATTTAGTATATTTACATATATATTTATAGTATTTATTGGTTGTGTACTTCTTTCTTTTAAAAAAGGAAAAGTAAGTAACTCATGGAGTGAAGTAATAACAAAATATAATAAAAATTTTCCAGAAGATTCACATAGTTTTGCATCAGAGCTTATTGATGGAAGATTATATAATCAAATGACACCATTAAATGCATTAGTAAATACAATGTTGTTAATAGGATTATATTTATTTGTTCTTTCACTTATATTGTTATTATTTTATTTAATGGATAAGAAATTTATAGGAATATTAATAAATATTATCATTATGGCAATAGGAACTGCTTTAACATTTATAGAGCTTGATATAATGTGGATTACTCCTTTAGCAAATTCAATAATATGGCTTCATTATACAGAGTTTTATAGTGAATATATAGTACCTGTTGTTCAGTCATATATATACTTCTTTTTACTTATAGTATTTCTTATAAGTATATCCATACATTTCCTTAAAAAATATAATTTTATCAATATATCTGAGGTGGACTAAATGAAAGAGATTATTATAGATAAACTTATGTTAAAAATAAAAAATGAAAATATTTTAAAAGATATTTCAATTAGTTTTGAAAAAGGAAAAATACATGGATTAATAGGGAGAAATGGCTCTGGAAAAACTATGCTGATGAAATGTATTTGTGGCTTTGTAAAGGCAACAAGAGGACAAGTTATTGTAGATAATAAAATCATAGGAAAAGATTGTGATTTTCCAGATAATATTGGAGTAATAATTGAAACACCAGGATTTATTCCTTATTATAGTGGATTTAGAAATTTAAAATTACTTGCAAAGATAAATAATAAAATAACAGATGATGATATAAAAAAATCTATGGAAAATGTGGGATTAAATCCAGATTTAAAAAGAGTAGTTGGAAAATACAGTTTAGGAATGAGACAACGTCTAGGATTAGCCCAAGCCATTATGGAAAATCCTCAAATATTAATTTTAGATGAACCAATGAATGGATTAGATAAAGAAGGAGTAGAAGATATGAGAAAATATCTAATTGAACTTAGAAAACAAGGAAAAACAATAATTCTAGCATCACATTCAAGTGAGGATATATCAGTTTTATGTGATACAGTTAATGAAATGGATAAAGGACAAATTAAGAAAATTATTTAAAGACTATAGTATAGATATGAATAGAAAAAAATTAATAATATAACAAGTTATTAATAATAAGGAAATGTTACATTAAATAATTAATGATACACTTCCTTTTTTAATGGATAATGCTAAAAGTAAGGAAGAAAAAGACTTTTATCAATTGGTTTTTAACTTTTTCTTAAAAGAAAGAGCAAAGAGGGAAGAAATATATTCAGCAATGATAGTTTATGGTCTTTTATCCTATTATGATAGAATTCCTAATAAAGAATTTATGAAGGAATTTGAAAAGGCATTAAAAGATGAATTTTTTAAAGAAGTTATGACAATAGTTAAAAATTCATCAAATATGCTAAAAGCAACTTAAATTTTTTTGTGACTTAGAAAACAATTAATTTTCTAAGTTTTTTTTATACTTTAAAATAAAGTAAGATGAAGCTATTTTAAAGATATAGCAAAAGAAAAGTAAATAAAGGAAGTTATTTTATTTATAAATAATTATACAAAATTTTGATAATAGATAAATTTGTGTTAGAATTTAATTATATTTTAAATAATTAGACATAAATATAAAGACTATGGTAAATAATTACATATAAATTAAATGTATTAAAATGAGGATAAATAATGATTAAGTATTATTGTAAAGAGTGTAAGATAGAGTGTGAAACTAGTAGTTGTGCCATTTGTAATGGAAGGACTGTTGCTAAATCAAAAATATATTGGTGTGAAAATTGTAATGTGCCTATATATGAAGATATTTGTAGCTGTTGTGGAGGGCATGGCAAGGAAATAGGTACTGATATAAGACCAGTTTTTCCAGAGGAAAGGCTTATGTTAGAAATACTTTTAGGAGAGCCTTTTAAATTTAAAGATTCTTCAGTTTGGTCAGTTTCTAGTAGTAGATATATAATTGATGGGGAAAAGAAATCAATTATGCAAAGTAAACTTATGGATATAAATCCAAGTAAGGTTATAGAAGAATTAGAAAAGAATAAATCTAAAAACAGTTATGAGGTTTTTGAAAAATATATAAATAAATTTATAAAGATAAATAGTAATAGGTATAATTTTTTAGTTACAGAAGCAGTTGATTTTATAAAAAAACAGAAGAAAAGTTATAGTGATGATGAAACTTTTGTATCTTTTTCTGGAGGTAACTAACAGTTACAAATAAATTATAAAAAGTTATAAATTGGTGTTGATTTTTATAATTTAGAAAATTGTTGACAGCCTCCCAT
>JABLTK010094196.1_pt1 | contig 21436 bp, 19 predicted proteins | sample 7160131 | NCBI WGS metagenome assembly JABLTK01 (sample SAMN14651221, study PRJNA627086) | human gut metagenome | isolation source: feces | host: Homo sapiens
AAAAATATATGATGTTGCTAAATTGATTGATAACAATTCAATGTTTAATGACTTAAAAGATGAAAAATTGTTTTATAGTGTTGAAGTAGTTATAATTTTCCTCCGTCCCTTTTTCTCGTATTATCTATATTTCTCGCTATCTATAACATTACCATCTACATCTTTTAAAAATATATTTTCATCATCAATAATTAAATAACTATTTGGTGTATTATTTTTAGGTAATGAAATAGAACCAGCATTTACACATATAACTCCATCTTGTTCTAAGATAAAGCCTGTATGAAAATGTCCATATACTAAAACATTAACATTTTCTGGAATATTATCTTTATTATATTTATGCCCATGTGTAAAGAAAAATTTAACATCGTTAATCTCAAGTCTTATATTGTCTTGAAATTGAAATTCAGAAATCATTTCATCAACTTCTGCATCACAATTTCCCCTTACAGATAAAATTTCTTCTTTCAAGCTGTTTAATATTTTCGCCACTTCCATAGGTGCGTATTCTTTAGTAAGTGGATTTCTAGGACCGTGATAATATAAATCTCCAAGTAAAATTATTTTATCTGGTGCCTCGCTTTTATATATTTCTAACATTTTATCTGCATAATATTTTGAGCCATGTATGTCTGAAACAACTAGTATTTTCATGTAATTACTCCTTTGTAACTTTATAATTAGTCTACTAACTATGATATAGAAGCATCATAAATTTTAACAATCACATCATGTAATTTTTGATCAAACTCATCTTGTGTTTGATGTACATTTAAGTCTTGTAGTAATGCTCTTGAAAAACTAGCTATCATTCTATTATTTTTAGCAAGTAATTCTACAGCTTTGTCAATATCATATCCACCAGATAAAGCCACAATTCTTACAACTGCTTCATAATCATATAAATCTAAATATAGATTTGCTACAGTTGGGATAGTGAATTTAAACATTATTTTATCTTCCTTATTCCAAACATCTAATTCTTTCTTGATTTCTGCCTTTAATATTTCTTCACATTTTTCTTTGTCTGGAGCATTTATATCAACCTCTGGTTCAATTATTGGTACAAGACCTGCATCACAGATTATTTTTGCAAACTCAAATTGTTGTTTTACTATTGCTTTAATTCCCTCTTCATTTGCACTATATATAACTGATCTCATCTTTGTTCCAAATACATTTTTTTCATTTGCTTCTCTTAATTCTTCAGCTAAATTTGGAATCCCTTTCATCAATTTAACACCATTTACTTCTTCTGCTAATCCTTTATCTACTTTTAAGAAAGAAACTATTTTTTTCTCATTCCATAGATAATCCGCTGTAAACTCATCTCCTACTTTTGAAAGCATAGTTTTTTCAAACAATATTGCACCCAAAATATGCTCACTTGTAAAAGATTTACTTGTAAATACTCTTTTTCTCATTTCGTGAATTAGACTAAACATCTCTTCTTCACTGCTATATTCATCTTCATTTATTCCATAGTTCTTCAAAGCCTTACCTGTGCTACCACCACTTTGATCAAGTGCTGCTATAAAACCTGGTCTATTTTTTACAATATCATACATTTCTTTATTCATCATATTCTCCTACCTTTTCTTATATAAATTACAGTTTTTGGTTTCCTGCTAACCTATTTATATTGTATAACAAAACCTGTCAGTATTATTCACTTAGTATTATAATAATTTGCAATCTATAAGTCAAATATGATTTTAATTCTCTTAATGCTTTCCATTTTATTTTTTTATTATCTTCCATGCCTTATCTGGTGTGCTACCGTCTCTTGTTGGGTTGTTTAGCTTATCTATCAAAAATGATGAATCAATTTCAACAATAGGGCAAATTGCTAGATTAGCACTTCTTTCACCATTAGTAGTGCTATAGCATGCCATACTATAATCTATTGTATTTGAAACTGCATCCTGGGTTAGTGCCATAAAAGAATTTTCAAGTATAGTCCCGCTTCCATACCAAACAATTGTACTATCTGGGTGTAATATCTGCCAAGCCTTTATGTTTTCTTCACTACTTAGTCCACTTTCCGAAGTTATGAGTTTTGTCTCTTCCACAAATACTGGTGCATCGCTTGTAGGTACCCTATATGAAAAACCATTTGTTTCATCTACAATAGATGTTGAAGCTGACCAGCCTACGTAAAATCTAGCTGATCCTTTGGAAGAATGCACGGCTTTTATATACTTGTTTCCATTGTGTTCTATTGTGCTATCACCAGACAAAACTGTTCCAAATGGATAATAAGCATATCCGTTTACAAACTTTTCACCAATTATTTTACGTTTACATACTATTTGCAAATAATCTTCTGGTGTAAGACATTTTGCATATATCTCGTTCTCTTTATTGCTATATAGTGCAGTGCAAATCTCATTCAACTCAGTAGTTCCATTAAAATATCCCTTTAAGCCAAATAATCTTATTCCAGAATTTACAGCTTTGTCAGGCACAAGATATGTTTTGCCCGTGTCCTCGTCTACACAGATAACTCTCCAATTTCTTTTTTCCGTACTCAAAGTTTGTGCAGTATTATATCCCGTATATTCTGGTCTTGTTGTGTATGATTTACTATCTGGTGTGTATTCTATATAATCTCCTAATTTTACAATATTCGTTAGTGTAGGTACTAAATAATTCTTTACTTTAACCTTATACTCTCTCACTTTTCCTTCTGCATTTGTTAAAGTAAATGAATAACTTCCGTTCTTAGTTATTTCATAAGGCAAACTAGGTGTTACTGTTACTGCACTTTCATTTTGTGATACATCAAAACTAATATATAACTTTGTTCCTTCTTCTATCTTTTCTCCTGCTAACGTTGTAGCACCACTGTCTGTAGTTATTTTAGAATCTGTTACGTTTATATTTGTATTTACTGTTTCGTTTAATTGAGAATCTCTTCCTCCAGTTTGTATGTCTAACTGTGTTGAATATACTTTATTATCTGTTTCAAATCCTGGAATTAAAACTACACTTCCTATTGTTGTTGTTTCGTCTATATCCTCCACAGCTACTCCCCATTTTCTACCTTCGTACTTTGGTAAATTCATCTTTACTCTTCCCTCTTCACTTATCTCTACAATTCCCGTTCCAGATAACTTACTTCTATCCATCTCACCAGTGGCTACTGATTCGTAATACTGACTCTTTGTCCAAACTTCACCTTCAACAGACTTTTCTGTATAAAGTCCATAATACGCTTGGTCAACAGCAGTTTGCACATTATCTATATCACTTATAACCGCAGATAACTGTGCCTTTTCTGGTGTACCCATTCCACTAAAAATTACTATCGCCGCTAATATAATTATTACTATAATCGTAATAATCAAACTTATTAGCGAAATACCCAAATTTTGTTTCTCCATATTTTTTCATCCTCCTCAAAAAATTTTTCTTGATATAGCACACAAAAAGCTAACCCCATACTTTCGCAAAACAAATTGCCAAAGCATAGAGTTAGCCTTAATTCATCCATCTCTTATTAAATTTGGAGCACAAAAAATCAAACTTGTAACAAACCTTTTACAAGCTACAGACATAATTTTATTTTTAAGCAAAATATCCGTGTGTGTGTGTGTGTGTGTGTGTACAGCCCCAACGGTTACAAGGCTATTTTTCATTTGCACTCATTCCTTCCATACCATATCTTACCTAAAGTATACCATTACTCAGAACACATTTGCAATACTTATAACACGAATGTAATATTTAGCACATTTCACTTCCCTTACTTTTCATTAAGTTTTTTTAATTTTCAAGATTTCATCTTTTGAAATTAGAATTTTTTGATTTTCTATGTCCATAATTAGTTAATAACTATTTTATTATATAATTTTTGACTTGACGATTTTAATGCCTATTTAATGTGCAAATCTTTATGAGTGTAACAAATAAAATGCATAAGTATATATTCTCTTCGCAAAAAGGGGGTCTGTGCCAGTTTTGACACAAACCCCTTTTTGGAAAAATCCTTAGCGAACGTAGAACGTCCACGTGGATTTATCAAACATCCATGCTGGTGCATAGATGATAACAATGTTATTTTTGACAAGCCCCACTGCCGTACTCTTGGAAAAGCGACAGTTTTTGACTTTCTGTCCGACGAAATCGTCGTCAGAAAATTCTTCAAGTCTTGCGACCTCGAGTGCAAAGGAACTAACGTCACTATAGACGTGAATCGTCATATCCTTATTCTGATCAACCCGCTCGAGGATTTCAGAGATAAACGGAATCTTCTTATTATCCAGCCAGCTCTTAAGCCGCATCGTCCGAATATCCCTTGCTTCATTTCCGTCGCTTACCAGGCTTTCACTGTCAGGCATAAACCAAAGCGAAAGTAAATACGGTCTCTTAGTCTTTTCACGGTCAGCTTCTTCCAATGAATATTCAAGGATCATATTGCCGCACTTCGCAACGGTCGGTTTCTCTGCCCTACGCGTCGTGACGGCAACGCCGCCTTTGACAGTCATTACGAGCTGTCCGATTTCGTTCAGCACATCCTGAGGGATCGTCACACCAAAGCGCTTAGCCCTTTCCACGACACGATCCAAAACCGCATACTTTTTGGATATCATCATCTGCTCACGTTCATTCTGCTTTGCATAAGCATTCTCAATGATTTCGTCAATGGTCGTGTAAGAATCTTCCTGATTGAACCGATGCATATCCTCCATAAGAACCTTCCTTTCAAACAAATCCTCGTTTCGCAATCTTGTCAGTCAAAACAGCAGAGAGATTACAACATCAGGTAATTATACCATCCTTTCTTCTCAATTTCTCTCGACAGCTACTATGATATCATAATTAACATAATTTGTCAACGCATTTTTATGATGTTTTTTCAAATTCAAATATAAATTATCATAATTTACTAAATTTTAGGAAAATCACTTATTTTATAGCCAAATTTCTTTATTTCTTCATATATTCTGCTTATAGGCAATCCAACAATATTTGTATAATTTCCATCTATACTTGAAATAAATAAAGAACCACAAGTTTCAATAGAATAGCCAGCACATTCATATACTGACTTTTCATTGTCAATATACCAATTCACTTCCTCATCAGTCATTTCTTTAAAATAAACAGCTGTCTTTTCCGAAAAAGTAATGTTCTTATTTTTATCTAAATCAATTATCGTGACCCCTGTTACTGCATAATTTACTTTACCAGAAAGCTTCTTTATATTTCTAAATGCCTCTTCTCTGCTTTTTGGCTTTTCAAATTTTTCATTGTCCATATATCCAATCGTATCTGCTGAAATAACTATTCCCTCTGATAATCTTCCCGCGACCTCTTTGGCTTTTCTCCTTGAAAGCTCTTTCACATATTCATCTGGCGAAGTAAATTCAATGTCTTCTGAAACATTGCTTGGAATTGCCTCACATTCAAATCCTGCCATATTTATAAGTTTCTTTCTCCATTTTGAATTTGATGCTAATATTAGTTTCATTATATTCTCCTCGTATTATATATATTTATAGTATTTAACGTCTACTATATAAGACGTATAATATGCTTGTTTTATATGCTGTAAATATTTTTATAATATTTCATTAACTAATTTTTGTATCATCATAATTATTAATATTCATATTCTTATACTCTTGGACAAATTTATTAATTTCATTTAAAAAGATTTCGCCATATTTTTCATACTTAACTTCACCAACTCCAGACACTTTAAGCATACTCGACTTATCGTTTGGAAGTTTAACGCACATATCTATTAATGTCTTATCACTAAAAACTATATATGGTGGCAAAGCCTCTTTACGTGCTATCTCCAGCCTTACTTTCTTTAATAAATCAAATAATTCGAATCCAGCTTTAGTCAAGCAATCTGTTTTTTTAGCAGCTTTCTCTTTAGACTTAGTATTAGTGCTTTCGACATCTTTAAAAATAAGTGTACTTTCTGCAGTTTTAACAAAAACATGCGCATCTTCATTTTTTAATTTACTAATATCACCTATTTTTAAAATTCCATATCTATCTTCTGTTTGAGAAATATATCCTTCAAATATCATTTCGGTCACTAACTGTTTCAAAAGTTCCTCATTAGAATTTTTTAATTTTCCATAAGACTTGTACTCAGTAGTTCCCATCTCTCTAAGACGTGCTCTATCTAGTCCAAGTACTGTGCCAATAACTGCATTAACACCATATCTTCCTTTTGTTTCAGCAATGCAATTTATAATCCATTTTGCCTCGTATGTCATATCTATCTTTTGAAACTCTTTGTGACAGTTTTGACAATTGTCACAAGGCTTTGAAACTTTTTCACCAAAATACTCAAGAATAAAATTTCTAAGACATGTTGTAATCTTACAGTAATATTCCATAGCTCTAAGTCTTTTTAAATCTCTACCTTTTATAAGTTCTATCTCCTCATACGATGCATTATTAAAATCTTTTCTTTCTAACAAAAATTTGTTTATCATTACATCTTGTGGTGAGAAAAGCAATATACAATTTGAATCCTCACCATCTCTGCCAGCACGTCCTGCTTCTTGATAATAATTTTCCATACTTTGTGGCATATTGTAATGAATTACAAATCTAACGTTTGACTTATCTATTCCCATACCAAATGCGTTTGTTGCAACAATTATAGGACAAATATCAAATATAAAATCTTCTTGATTTTTCTTTCGCTCTTCATTTGAAAGTCCTGCATGATATTTAGTAACTCTTACATTAAATGTTTTAAGTAGTTCACAAACTTCATCTACATTATTTCGAGTTGCACAATATATAATTCCACTATCGTTTGGATGTTCTTTTATATAATTAACTATATATTCATTTTTACCCTTTATATTCAGCTTCTCAACAGAATAATAAAGATTCTTTCTATCAAATCCTGTAACTATTACGTAAGGATTTTCTAATCTAAGCATACAAAGCATATCATCTTTAACTTCCTGATTAGCTGTTGCTGTAAAAGCAGATAAAATAGGTCGTTTATTCAAGCCATTTATAAAGCTTGTTATTTTTAAATAACTTGGTCTAAAGTCTTGCCCCCATTGTGAAATACAATGGGCTTCATCGACAGTAACCATTGCTATTTTTATATTTGCCATAAAATCTATAAAGCTTTGGCTTTCTAATCTTTCAGGCGCAACATAAACAATTTTATATTTGTCGTTTTTAATATCATTTAATACGTTTCCTATTTCGAAATCGCTTAACAAAGAATTAATATAAGTTGCAGTTATTCCTAAATCCTTTAGTGCTGTCACTTGATCTTGCATTAAAGATATTAATGGCGAAATAATAATAGTAATTCCATCCATCATTAAAGCAGGAATTTCATAGCACAAAGATTTACCTGCACCCGTTGGCATTATCGCAAGTACATCTCTTCCTTTTAAAATTTCATTAATAACTTCTTCTTGACCTTCACGAAAAGAGTCATATCCAAAGTATTTTTTTAATGTTTCTTTTGTCGTCATATTAACTTTTCCTTTCAACTTTTATTTTACCTAATTGGGGAAATTAAAGAAATATATTTCATATAAAAAATAAAAATTAAATTAAGAATAGCTATAGTTTTATTAGATAATCAACTAAGGCTATAAGAATTTTAACAATACAGTATTTGAATTATATCAAAATTATAATTAGTTGTAAACAGAAAATATTAAAAGGGTTATAGCATTTGCTATAGCCCTTTAAGTACATATGTTTTTAATAATTAAGACTCTTCATCCGAATCGCCTTCGTTCTTGCGTTTTACCCACTCAACAAAACTTTCGTGCTTTTCAATTTTTTCATCGTCGTCACTATCATCATACTGACTAAACTCAGTAGACATGAAACGTTCCTGAGAGGTAAGAGGCAACCTTTCATCATCGGGGAAAAAGAGTACAATCGGGAAATTTTCATCAACGCGTTCCTCACAAATAGTAATATATCCCTCGCTCTTAAAATACTCCAAAATTTCATTAGGAACGTACCCAGGATACACATACATAGGGTTACCATCTTCCGCTTCCGCTCTCTCTGCAAGCTTATCTTCGATAAACTCCCTCTGTTCATTCACCAAGGTAAAGAAAGTAACCGGAATGCCCTTGCGCATTTCAAAATGAATCGACACATTTTCATCCTGCTGCTTAATCTCGTCCTTAACTTCAGGATACACATGTCCCCTATAAATGTACTGAGGATCATGACCATCAATCGCATTAATAATCCTAAGCTGTTTCTTAATCAATCCTGCCTGCCGAGCAATCGTCTTAATCTTGACGTTCTTTGCCAACATAGTTGCATTCCTCCTTGATGTGAGTTGATATTATCCCAACAGTTAACTAAAACTATTGGTTTAACCAATCTAACAGTCGCATTGTATCAAAATTATTAACATTTGTAAAGAGTTTTTATGTAAAATAGTTATTTTTCTTAATTTCTAAATTAAATTCTGGATTTTAAATAGGCTGAATTTAGTCTAAGACAAATTTTCCTTTACGTGTGCGACTGCATGTTTTTTTTTCTTTATATAAGCTTTTTTTAACACATTTTTTCTGATTTTGGAAGAAAAAATCTCAGAAAAAGTGCCTAAAAACGCAACTTTCTCTGAGACATACAATTTCTATTGCTTATCGGAACTTAGTTTCGGAAGTAACCAAATACTTATTTTAAGGTAACTCGTAATTTAACAAATTAAATGTACAAAAGATACAAAAGATAGAAAAAGATATGGTCACTCTAAAACCATATCTTAAAAAAATAAAATAACCCTAATTTAAAACTAGAGACAAGAAACATTACAACTAAGTGAATAGTTAAATTCCACAAACCACTGGAAGTTAACTTTAGAAATAGAAATTACTTTTACAAGTTACCCTCAAATATTATTTCAAAAATATGTTACAAAAGCTTAGCTTACTTAGTGAATAAAAATATGATTTTTATTTTAGTTTGCCAGCCACTCCGCAATATCTATAATTTCTATACCTTCATACTGATATCTATCATGCTTTGTCCTAGCTATAATCATTTTAGGATAAGCATCTTTAATTTTTAATAAAGAATCCACTTCTCTTTTAAAAGTTCTTTCATCACTTATATTATCAGATACTTGAATATATATTTTTTCATTTTGTTTTATTGCTACGAAATCCACTTCTTTACCATATAAAACCCCAATATATAATTCATATCCACGTCTTAATAATTCTATTGCTACAATATTTTCATAAGTTCTTCCGTAATTAATATTTTTTGTTCCTAACCTTGCATATTTAAATCCTTGATCTACTAAATAATATTTTTCTTGCATTGTTAAATACTTTTTACCTTGGATATCGTACCTCTTAACATTGTAATATAAAAAAGCATTACACAAATATTTAATATAAGAGCCAATTGTTTTATGATTAATTTCTGTACCGTTAGAGTTTAATTCTTTTGTTATATTCCTTGCTGTTGTTATATTAGATATATTATCCATTAGGAAATCATTTAAATTATCTAATAATTCTTTATTTTTTATTTTGTATCTTTTAATAATATCTCGTACAATCAAAGTTTTATATACTTCCGAAATATAATTATACTTATCTTCATCTGTTTTATATAGATATGAACCTGACAAACCACCTTCTAATACATACTTGTCGAAAGCTAAGTCAATATCTTCAAACTCATAATATTTTAAAAATTCCTTAAATGAAAACGGATAAATTTTCACTTCAAAAGTTCTTCCCGTAAATAGTGTTGCCAAATCACTACTTAATAAAAAAGCATTTGAACCTGTCAAATAGATATCGTATTTTTCAGTTGCATGTAAACTATTTATAGCTTTCTCAAAATTATCACACATTTGTATTTCATCTATACAAATAAAATTCTTTTTGCCTTCTCTATATTTTCCTTCGATATAAGCATTTAATTCTTTATAATTCTGTAAATATTCGAATTCTAGCAAATTAAAATCTATACTAATTATATTATGTTCTTCAATATTTTCCCTTATATAATCCTCAAATATCTCTAATAATTTTGATTTTCCACTACGTCTAACCCCAGTTATTACCTTTATATCTGGAGTCCCTATTACATTTATCAACTTTTGTAAATAATCTCTTTCTATTATCTTCATATGATTACTCACCCCATATCTATTTTATCCTTCTTTAATAATATTATACCATTTTTATTTCCCAAATTCAAGTTTTTTTGTATTTTGGGAAGCAAAGCAAAATATTAGTAACAATTTACTTATACTTTACCTTTTACAAATTTGTATTAATTTAATGAAAACTCCTCATATTTGTTTGCATTTTTATTGGATTCACTTCATTTTAGGCTCAAAAAAACAAAGTACATTTTTATATGCACTTTGTTGATTATTATTAATGATTAAATTTGCAATGCTTTGAGACACTATTCACGACATAGCAACACTACCGTCTCCACATGGGTGGACAAGAGGTGGACAAAACCACATTTTTCTTATAATAAAATTCTTGTAACTATTGATTTTTCAAGGTTAGTAGTACACAAGTCTCCACATGACTTGTCTGCGGAAACATATCCACAAGCTTTATCTTTTTTATCTCAAATGCCTCTTCTGTAAGCACCTTCAAATCTCTCGCAAGTGTTGCAGGATTACAACTAATATAAACCAATTTTTCTGGCTTCATATCTATTATTGTTTGAAGAGCAGTAATATTACAGCCCTTTCTCGGTGGGTCTACAAAAACTACATCAGCTTTAATCCCCGTTTCATACATTTTGGGGATTACTTTTTCAACTTCGCCAACAATAAATTCTGCATTCGTAACTTCATTTAGTTCTGCATTTTCCTTTGCGTTTTCAATTGCTTGGGGTACAACTTCTACACCATATACTTTCTTTGATTTACCAGACATATACATTGAAATAGTACCAATTCCACAATATAAATCAAATACTGTTTCGCATCCAGAAAGCCCTGCAAATTCTTTAGCTGTCTCATATAAAGCTTCTGTTTGTGTTGGATTTACTTGATAAAATGAAAGTGGAGAAATCTTAAATTTATAATCGCCAAGTCTATCACATATATAATCTTCACCATGCAATGTAATACATTTGTCTCCAAGTATAACATTGCCATTTGTAAGATTTATATTTTGAATTATCGATGTAATTTCTGGATATTCTTTTAATATTTCATTTAATATTTTTTCTTTATTCTTAAACGTTTCACCATTAGTAACAAATATTAACATCACTTCAGACGTACTTACTCCAATTCTCGCAACTATATGTCTAAATGTTCCTTTCCCTGTTTTTTCGTCATAAAAACTAGAATTATATTTTTTTAAAACACTAAAAGTAAATTTTGCAAGCTTATCTATGTATTGATTTTGGATAAAACATTCTTCGTTTTCAACAAGTTCATGAGATCTATCAGCATAAAACCCAATTTTTCCACCACTTACAGGGTATTGTACTTTGTTTCTATAATAGTACGGAATACCCATTCCTATTATTTCGTCTACTAACGGTTCGTACCCTAACTGTTTTTTTAATGTGCTTTTTACAATGTTTACTTTATGTAATAATTGTGATTCGTAATTTAAGTGCTGTAAATTGCAACCACCACATCTTCCAAAGACATCACACATAGGCTCTTCACGTTCATCTGAAGTTTTATTAATCTTAAGTAGTTTTCCAAAGCCAAAATCCTTATTTACTTTTACCATTTTTATTTCTGCATCTTCTCCTGTTATTGCACCTTTTATAAATGTTGTATATCCATCAATTTTGGCTATTCCTTCGCCTTCAATTCCCATATCTAAAATTTTTACATTGTAATTTTTATTCTTTTCAATCACAAATTATCTCTCCTTTTCGAATATGATAATTTAAAATTATCACATTCAATTTGTATTATCAAATTAAATCGTACGTCAAATATTTACAGAATAATTTCTCTATACAAAAATCTTTCTTTTAGTTTACCTATTCCTACAAATTTTTTTGTAATATAGTTGTCTACATAGATTTTATATAACCCATCTGGCTTGTTAAAATAAAGTGGCATTCCATTTGATATTTTGAAAAACGCATCCTTTTTTATAGATACTTCTTGGTCAAAAAGTTTGTCTATTGTAATTATCCCTGCATCTGAAGCCTCTTCCAATTTAACAGCTTGATCTATTGAAAACATTCCTGCTTTTATTCTTCTAAGCTCCATCATAGTGCCAACAGTATTACACCTATATGCAATCGTTTCACAAATAGTTCTTATATAGGTTCCTTTAGAACAATGTATTCTAAATTTTAAAGTATCGCCACCATCATATTCAACATTTTCTACACTAAAAACTTCTATCTCTCTTGGCTCTCTGTGCACATATTTTCCTTCACGTGCATATTCATATAGTTTTTTTCCATTAACTTTAATAGCAGAATACATTGGTGGAAGTTGTTTTTGTTTTCCTATTATAGTATTCATCGTCCAATTAAGTTTTGATTTATTTACTTTGTTTTTGCCAGTCTCTATAACCTTTCCAGTTCTATCTCCAGTATCTGTTTTTTCTCCAAACTTCATTTCTACATCATATATTTTATCATCGCACGTTAAGTATTGAACAAGCTTTGTTCCTTGTCCTACACATACTACTAAAACGCCGGTAGCTATTGGGTCTAATGTTCCTGTGTGTCCAATTTTTTTAGTACCAAAAGTGTGTCTCAATTTCGCAACAACATCATGCGATGTCATATCTTTTTCTTTGTCAATCACTATAACTCCATCCATATATATCCTCCTTTTTGCTAATAAGTTTTTATAAATCACTCATCTGCTTTTAACATTTTTATAGTATATAAATATTACTTCAAAATTTTATTTTTAGGAACATCTATAAAACTTAAAATTACCTAAAAGTGCTAACGATGTTTAAGTAAAGCTTCAAACATCATTAGCACTAAAAAAATTTATTTTAATACTTTTTCAATCTCACTAACTAAAGTCTTTTTTATTAAATCAACTGACATATCTGTTGTAAGTCCTGCAGCTTTCATGTGGCCTCCACCACCATATTTAGTTGCTATTAACGAAACATCTAAATATTCATTCGAACGCATACTTACTTTAAATTTATTGTCGACTTGTCTTACAAAAATAGAAACTTCAACACCGTCTATATTTCTTCCGTAATTCACTATATTTTCGTAGTCACCACTTGAAGAGCCAACCTCTTCTTCATCTTCCGTCAATATGTATGTGAACGAAATTTTGCCATCGGCTAAGATTTCTAATTTATCTATAGCTCTGCCTAAAAGTTTTGTTCTAGGAAGGGTAGTAACATCAAATAAATTTCTATATATTTTTGTAATGTCGATTCCAGTTTCTAAAAGCATAGCTGCAAATTCAAATGTTTCTATTTGTACATTATATCTAAAGCCACCTGTATCTGTAAGTATTCCCGCATATACGCATGCTGCTATATCTTTACTTATAGCAATATCCATATATGCAAGTATTACAAGTAAGTTTTGACATGTTGAAGAAGCAACAGCATTAACATAGTTTACATCGCCGAAATTTTGATTTGTAATGTGGTGGTCAATAACTATTGTATGTTTTGCATTTCTAAAAACATCTTTTAATACGTGTAATCTTTCCAAATCACTACTATCTAACGCAATACACAAATCATAATTATATCCCTCTTCACAAGACTCTTTTATATCTTCAAAGCCAGGTAATATGCTATACATTTGATTAACATCAGGAATAATTACATCAACATTTTTTCCAATCTTTTTTAATCCATGCATAAATGCAAGTGAACTTCCAATAGCATCACCATCTGGATGTTCATGTGTTAGAATAACAATCGAATTACTCTCTTCGATTCTCTCCTTAATATTTTCTAAAACTGACATACAATTTCTCCTTTATTCTTCATTTTCTTCTTCATCATGTTTTATATTTAGTCCGTTTATAACATTTTGAATATGTGCTCCATACTCAAGAGAATCATCTAGTTCAAAAATGACTTCTGGAGTAGAATGCATTCTAATGTTATTTCCAATAGCTTTTCTCACTATTCCGCTACCAGACTTAAGTGCATCCATTGCTTCTTTCATATCTTTTGTGCCAAGCATACTTACAAATATTTTACAATACTTCAAATCTTTTGTAACGTGTACTTTAGTAATACTAATAAGCCCTGTAAGTCTAGGATCTTTTAATTCTTGTGAAATAACTTTACTAGCAACTTTCTTTACTTCCTCTTCTATTCTATCTGTTCTTTCCATATTATAAATCCTTTCTTTTTAGTTTCATATATTAGTCTTGCTTAATTTCCTCCATAATATACGATTCTAATACATCTCCAACTTTAATATCATCGTAATTTTCAATTTGTACACCGCATTCATATCCAGCAGCAACATCTTTTGCATCATCTTTCATTCTTTTTAATGAAGAAAGTTTTCCTGTATGAATAACAACGTTATCACGAATTACACGAAGTCCAGAATTTCTAACAATCTTGCCATCTGTTACATAGCATCCTGCAATAATACCAACATTTGTAATTTTAAATACCTGTCTAACTTCTGCAGTTCCTTGAATAACTTCTTTATATTTTGGCTTACGCATTCCTTTTAATGCAGCAGTTACATCATCTATTGCATTATAAATTACAGAGTATATTTTTATATCAACGTTTTCTTTGTCTGCTATAGATTTAGCCATCGGCTCTGGTCTTACATTGAATCCAATAATTATAGAATTTGTAACTTTTGCAAGTGTTACATCTGATTCTGTAATTCCACCAACATTGCAATGTATTATTCTTACACGAGCTTCATCATTTTGGATTTTTTCTAATGATTGTCTAATTGCTTGTGCAGAACCTTGTACATCAGCTTTAATTATAATATTTAAATCTTTTAATTTTCCTTCTTCAATTTGATTAAATAGATTGTCTAAAGTAACAGGAGCATTACGTCTAATCATGTCTTCTCTTTCTTTACTCTTTCTCTTTTCAATCAAATGTTTTGCAACTTTTTCATTTTCTACTTCATAGAAAGTCTCACCTGCAGTTGGTACTTCTGGAAGTCCTATAACCTCGACAGGAGTAGATGGTCCAGCAGTATTTACTTTTTGTCCTTTGTCATTAACCATTCCTCTAATCTTACCAATAACACTTCCCACAACTATTGTATCACCAATATTTAAAGTTCCTCTTTGAACTAAAAGTGAAGCTGTAATACCAGTATTTTTATCTAGTCTTGCTTCTAAAACTGTTCCTTTTGATTGCTTGTTTGGATTTGTTTTTAAATCTTTCATATCTGCAACAAGTAATACCATTTCAAGAAGTGAGTCAATGTTTTTATGTTGTTTTGCCGAGATTGGAACGCAAATTGTATCTCCACCCCACTCTTCTGGAACAAGCCCATACTCTGTTAGCTCTTGTTTAACTCTATCTATATTTGCGCCTTCTTTATCTATTTTATTGATTGCAACAATTATAGAAACTCCAGCAGCTTTTGCATGGTTTATTGCCTCAACAGTTTGTGGCATTATACCATCATCAGCGGCAACAATTATTATTGCTATATCTGTAACTTGAGCTCCTCTGGCACGCATTGCTGTAAAAGCTTCATGTCCTGGTGTATCTAAGAAAGTAATTGCTCTTCCATTTATTTCAACTTTATAAGCACCAATATGTTGTGTGATTCCACCTGCTTCACGTTCTATAACATTTGTAGAACGAATCGCATCAAGAAGTGAAGTTTTACCATGGTCTACGTGTCCCATAACAACAACTATCGGTGGTCTTGGAACTAAATCTTCTTCTTTATCATCACTATCATCAAACAATATATCTTCGTCAGAAACAACTTCTTTCTTTTTAGCAGTTACACCAAATTCAGATGCAACTAAAAATGCTGTATCAAAATCTAACTCATTATTAAGTGTAGCCATGATGCCATAACCCATAAGCTTTTTAATAACTTCTGATGCTTGTTTTTTTAGTTTTTCTGCTAAATCTTTTACTGTAATAGTATCTCCAATTTCTATATCTGTAAGCTCGAAAATCTTTTGCTCAATGTGTTCTTTACTTTCCATTGGTTTCTTTTTATTTTTCTTAAATGCTTTACTTCCTTTAGATAAATCGTAGTAATCAAACATTTTGCTATCTGTATCGTTAAACATATGTGATAATTTATCTTCTGATTGTAAATCCTTTAATTTGCCCATATTGATTTCTTCTCTAGAAGATCTGTTATTTTTATTTTTTGAATTCTTTTTAGAAGATTCTTCGAATTTTCTATTATCTTTTTCTTTATCCTTATAAGCTGTTCTAACACTTTCTCTTGCTTGCTCTTTTTGATCTTCAGCCTCTGAACTAGCTAAGATTCCTTGAATTTCTTTTTCTACTCTATTTCCACCATTACCATTCTTTTGGAAACCTTTTTTGTTTGAATCAAAATTTCTATTTTGTCCATCAAACTTTTTGCCATTATTATTTTCAAACTTTCTTCCGTTATTATCAAAACGTTTATTACCATCTTTGTTTTGATTATCGAAACGTTTGCCAGAATTAAATTCTTCTCTATTTCCGTCTTTATTATATGTTTTTCTAGAATCGAATGAAGTTTTATTTTTATTAAAATTATTATATTCTCTATTTTCCTTTTTAAATTCTTTCTTTTCTTCTCTCATAACTTGTTTTGTTTCTTCAACCTTTACCTTATTTTGTTTTGTTTCCACATTTTTCTTAGTTATATTATCGTCTGAAACCTTAGTAAATTGATTAACTACAGTAGTCTTTGTTTCAGTAACATTTTTCTTTTCTTCACTTAAATTATTAGCCGGAGCTTTATTCATAGCTTCATCTTTTTTAATATTAGTCTCCACATTTTTAACTAATTTGTCATTATCTTTAGAAGTCTTTGATTTAACAGTTTCAACATTTTTTTGAACCATAGTCTCTGTTTTTGGAGCTACTACAGTTTTTTCATTTACTTTATTTGGTGTGATACTTCCGATTTTTCTAGGTGGTGTTCTATATTTAATATTCATAGAAATATCTGATCTTCTTTGAACTACTCCTAAACCATCATCTTGTCTTCTTACATCTTTTTTCACAGCTGGTTCAGTTGTTTCAATTCTAGTAACCTCTCTTCTAATAATTACAGGAGACACAGGTACCTTCTTATTTTTTTTAGCAGAGTCAGCTATATTTTCTTTTTCACCTTTAAAATGTTTTCTTATCTTTTCTGCATCACTATCATCTAGTGAAGACATATGATTTTTTACATCATATTGCATGTTTATTAGTTTGTCTACTAACTCTTTGCTTTGCATTCCTAACTCTTTGGCTAGTTCATGTACTTTTATTTTTCCCATCTTCTAAAACTTGCCTCCTTTAATTATTTTCCATCATATTTCTTAGTTCTGTATAAATATTCTCAGATATTTTAACATCAAATTCCTTTTCCAATCTTTTTGCTTTTATGGCTTTTTCAAGGCATTCTCTATTACAACAAATATATGCTCCTCTACCATTTTTCTTGCCAGTTTTGTCCAAAATTATTTCGCCATCTGCCGTTTTCACAACTCTGCATAGTTCATTTTTCGGTTTCGATTCAAAACACCCTAAGCAACGTCTCAATGGTATTTTTTTCATAGACTACACTTCCCCTTTTATTTGAGTTTCACTTTTTATATCAATCTTCCAGCCTGTAAGCTTTGCAGAAAGTCTTGCATTTTGACCATCTTTACCAATAGCAAGAGATAATTGATTATCTGGTACTACGACTTTAGATGACATATTTTCTTCATCTATATCTACAGCTAAAACAGTAGCAGGGCTAAGTGCAGAAGCAATATATTGAACTGGATCTTCGCTCCATTCTACAACATCTATCTTTTCATCTTTTAATTCGTTTAAAATATTTTGAATTCTTATTCCTCTAGGACCAACACAAGAACCGACTGGATCAATATTCATGTCTTTAGAATATACTGCAATTTTTGTTCTAGAACCTGGTTCTCTAACAATATTTTTTATTTCAATTAGTCCTTCATAAATTTCTGGAATTTCAAGTTCAAATAATCTTCTTACAAAACCAGGATGAGTTCTTGAAATAATCATTTGCGGAATACCTTTGCTATTTTTTTGAACCTCTACAACATAAGCTTTTATTTTATCATTAACATTATATACTTCACCAGGTATTTGTTCATTTAAAGTCATAATTCCTTCGATTCTACCTAAGTCAACTATAACAATATTTTTATCAACTTTTTGAACTATACCACTTACTATTTCACCTTGTCTGTCTGAATATTCTGAAAATACTATTTCTCTTTCAGCTTCTCTTAACTTTTGAACTATAACTTGTTTTGCTGTTTGAGCAGAAATTCTTCCAAAATTTGCAGGTGTAATTTCAACTTCTACAATATCACCTAAATTTGCTTTTTTATCTATTTTTCTAGCATCGCTAAGTTCTATTTCTATTGCAGGATCAAAAACTTCCTCAACAACTTCTCTTAGTGAATATACTTTGATTGAAGCTTTCTCTTCGTCTATAACAATTTTAACATTTTCTTGCGAATTAAAGTTTCTCTTGTATGCTGTAAGTAATGCTGTTTCAATCGCATCTAAAATATAGTTTTTGTTAATACCTTTCTCAATGCTTAATTCCTCTAGTGCTTCAAAAAATTCTTTATTCATTTTTTAATTCCTCCCAATTAAATAAAATTTTTGCAGATGACATGTCATCTAAATTTACTTTTACTTCTTTCCATTCAGTTTTTATAATTAGTAAGCCATCTTCAAATTTTAAAAGTTCGCCACTAATTGATTTTTCTCCGTTTATAGGCTTAAAGAATTTTACTTCTATATTTTTCCCTATAGCCTTTTCAAAATGCTCTTTTTCTCTTAAGTGTCTTTCTAATCCACAAGAAGAAACTTCCAAAGAATATGATGTAGATATTGGATCTTTTTCGTCTAATAGTTCTCCAACTCTATTACTTACCTTCTCGCAGTCATCCAAGTCGATGCCTTTCTCAGAATCAATAAAAATTCTTAAAAACCATTCTGACCCCTCTTTTAAATACATTACATCATATAGTTCGTACCCTAACTCATTAATTAGTGGACTAACCATTGATTTAATTTCTTGTTCCGTTTTAGTCATAAAATCTATATCCTTTCTTGGTAAAACACTTGTTATTACTTGTAAAAACAATATTATCTACATCGCCTTATATACAAGCAAAGAGTGAGGTTTCCCTCACTCTTCAAGTATTCTCTATTATGCTACGCATATTTTATCATAGAAGTAGGCTAAAATCAAGCATTTTCTACGCATTTTTTCAAAATTTCTTCTAGTCTTTCTTCCTTTTCATTTAAATATAGCCATCCTATTAAAGCCTCAAAGCCAGTAGCATACTTGTATTCAACTATATCAGCATTTTTAGCTGTTGAATGCGGATTAGAATTTCTTCCTCTTCTAACTATATCTTTTTCTTCATCAGTTAAAAAATCTTCGATTTCTTTTAATATTTGCGATTGTCCTTTGGCACTAACATATTTTATGCTTTTCTTATGTAGCAAGCCATTTTTACATAGTCCTTGTCTTATAACATATTCTCTAATAAACTTCTCATACACAGCATCTCCCATATAAGCCCATACTAATGGAGACATCTGCGATATATCACCCTTACTTATCATTCTACTTCCTCCAATGTAATATTTCCAATTTTACCATTTCTAAACTCATCAAGTACAATATTTGCTACTTTAGTATAATCTATTTCTCCACCTCTTACAAGGCAACCTCTTTTTCTACCAATCTCGTCCATAACTTCATAAGACATATCATACTCAAAGTCATCGGCTATCTTGTATCTAGCATATAACTCTCTTTTATGATTTACTAAAAGTTCCTCTATAAGTCTTAAAGCAAGTTCTTCTGTGTCTAATATTTCATCTTTTATAGTGCCAATATATGCCAAATGTCTTGCTAAAACTTCATCATCAAATTTTGGCCAAAGTACACCAGGAGTATCTAAAAGATTAATATTTTCACTTAATCTAACCCATTGATTTTTTCTTGTAACACCTGGTTTATTGCCCACTTCGGCCGTTTGCTTTTTCGCAGCTTTATTTATAAAAGTAGATTTACCAACGTTTGGAATTCCAACAATCATAGCTTTTATTCCTGCACCTGTTCTTCCCTTTTCAACTTGCTTACTAATTTTATCTGCCATAAGCTTATATGCTGCATCTGTTGCTTCCTTTATTCCATTGCCTTGATTACTATCTGAAACTACTGCAATTTGATTTTTACTATTAAAATATTTTATCCATTTTTGCGTAGCTTCTTTATCTGCTAAATCAGCCTTGTTAAGCACAATAACCCTAGGCTTTTCACCTATAATCTCATTTAAAATAGGATTACGACTAGCCCTTGGAATTCGAGCATCAATAATTTCGAAGACTACATCAACCAATTTTACAGCTTCACCAATTTCTCTCCTAGCTCTAGCCATGTGACCCGGATACCAGTTGATATTTGTCTGATTTTGTGTTTCTTTTTTATTTTCGTTACTTTTCATTTCTTGTCTTTTTTTTCTTTTTTGATACATATCCATATTTTCCTCTTCCTTTTTATAAATTCTAATTCGTGAAATTATTTATTACTAAACATAAATATTCCATTTTAACTTTCTCCAATTTAGGCAATAAATTACTATTTTATATTGTTATTTTTCTCATAAATCATTTTCTATATTTTTTTATTATTTTCTCTTCTGTGACAATTAAAGATTCATCATTCGTTAATTTATAAACATTGTATTTTTTTTCTTTTAATAATTCACTATATATTTTCTCCCTTAGTTCTGGTGTATATTCGTTTGCTTCACAATGAGGTACTATAACACCGTCAAATAATCCTAGTGCATTAAAGTCCATAATATTTATGTAATTGTCCTCTAATTTTAATAAATGCTCAATATTTCTTGTGACTATATGTGCACCACACGAACCACCTATATAAATTACACCCTTTTTTATATACTTTTTTATTTCATTATCAAAATTTGCTTTTCTAATCTTATTTAATGTTGCAAATGTATTACCACCACTAATATAAATAATATCTATATTTAGATTTTTAAACTTTTCACTTTCGCTTTCATCGAAAATATAAATATTTTCTCTTTTGCCAAATCCACATTCTATTAATCTATCATAATATTTATCCGAATGAATTTTTTCATATGTAGCCTTTTGATTAGGAATAAATAAAACTTTGCATTCACATAGTTTTTTATCTAATATAACTTGCTTGGAATTGGGATTTGAAAAGTCACAAGAACTCAAAATCATTTTCATAATTGTCATCTTGAGCCAGGCTCAAAATGACAATCAATAAAACA
>JABLTK010143697.1_pt1 | contig 21428 bp, 19 predicted proteins | sample 7160131 | NCBI WGS metagenome assembly JABLTK01 (sample SAMN14651221, study PRJNA627086) | human gut metagenome | isolation source: feces | host: Homo sapiens
AGGCACGGATCAGCGATTTGTAAAAAACGCTCTCAAAAATGCGGAGTTGCCACCTGATTCTTTTAAATATTTGTTTTTCTTTTATTTCTCTCACATACACATGCAAGCTACCTTCAAATCGGATTCTATAGTGTCTCTCCCTTTGTACGATAGCTGTTCATATAGTGCTGTGATTCACTAGTTCGTACGTTCACATCATTTAAGATGCATCCTGTAATTTCAGCTCCTGACCCTGAAAGAATTTCCATACCTTCCAGAATTCGATCTACATCTGTATAGTCCTGACGGATCACAAATACTGCTCCGTCTACATACTGGGCGACGATCGCTGCATCTGATAATAGTCCACTTGGTGGTGTATCTATGATCACGAAATCGGCTTCTGCCTCCAGTTCTTTTACAAACTGTCTCATATTCTTACCACTTAAAACGGTAGATGTATCCTGGATCGGTGTAGAACCTGCAAGTACTTTAACACTTGTATTTTTGTACTGCTGTACTGCATCGTCTATGTTAACTTCGCCTTTCATTACTTCCAGAGTTCCTAATTCTTGTTCATTCATTCCAAGTACTTTGGCGGTGGATGGGTTTCTTAAATCCGCATCTACCAGAATTACTTTATACCCTTTCATCGCAAGTGATATTGCAATGTTGGCTGAAACTGTTGATTTTCCTTCTCCTGGCATAGCACTTGTTACAAGAAAAGATTTCATGCCTGTCTCTTTTTGTGCACGCTCGATCCTTCGTCGTACCGTTCTTGCTGCTTCCAGGAAGCTTCTTGGAATTCTTGGATTATCTAGCACGATCAATTCCTGTGTTTGCGTACGTTTCTTATGGAATTTGGCATGAGGCATGATTCCAAGACTTTTTGCATGGAAGAGTCGTTTGAAATCTTCTTCTTTCTTAACTGTATTCTTACCAAGTGCTAACAGGACATCGAGCAAGATACATAGTAAAATTCCGATCAAAACGCCGATCTGTATCTCATGTCTATAACTAAATGGATTGGCAGGTGTAGTCGGAACCCCGCTTTCATCCATGAGTGTCAGCTGTGAGCTTCCAATGACAAACTCTGCTACCGATGGGTAATTTTTAACGACTGCTTTTAAAATCTTCTCAGCCATCTTCGGATTATTTGCAGTCACTTTCAACGTAAACAGATTTGTATTCTCCATGACTTCTGCTTCGATCGTTCCAGGAACAGACTGAAGGCCAAGATCCTGTGCCAATACTTCTTTAAATGCTCCACTTTTCAAAATATACGGAAATGATTTTGCCATTTGGTTGGCTGTTGCATTCTCAATATATGTATTGGAATTCTCTGATGTAATACTGGAATTGATCGTAAATGTGGAAGATGCTACATAGTATGGGGAATAGGTAAGTCTCTTGTATCCACAGAACACTGCACCACAAATCACAAGAATAATCAAAAATCTCCATTTCATTTGAATGATGCCCTTGATCAAGTCATCAAACAATCCAGCAATATCGATCAGATTCTCTTTATGTTCTGTTTTTGATTCATATTCTTTACTCATGATCTTTCTTCACCTGCCGTTCTGTTTTTGATTCTTGTGTTTTATCTTCATTGCCTTTTTTCGTTCTGCTTCCATAACCATAGCCATAGCCGTAACCGTAACCATATCCATATCCATGGTTTCCATAACCGTATTTGTTTCCGTAACCATAACCGCTTCCATATGCATATTTGTATCCGTAATTTCTTGCTGTCTGAGCAACTCCATGGAATACATCGTTATAAACACATCCAAGCATCGTTCCTTCTGCTGAATTCAGGATACTGATCGTCTCATTGATATCTTTTACTAATGCTGTATGTTGTCTTACAACAAGGATTGATGCATCTGCAAGGTCTACTAACTCTTCTGCATCGGCCGCCTGTGACATTGGTGGTGTATCAATAATAATGTAATCCAGCTTTGTCTTAAAAAACTCTACGATCTTCTGGAAGATTGGTGATGCGATCATCTCTGTAGAATTTGGATAGATCATAGAACCTGCGATCAATAACAATTCTGATTTTGGAAGATCTGTTACCAGATTATCTATCTGTTCATTTCCATTCAATACTTCTCCAAACTGCTGTATTTCTTCCTGATCCAATCCAAAAATCTTGTATTGTGAAGGTTTGCGAAGATCCGCATCGATCAACAATACTTTCTCTGATTCTTCCGCAAGTGCCAATGCTAAATTGGCTGCAACTGTTGATTTACCTTCATTTTCTTCCACACTTGCAACCAGAAGTGTTTTTGCATTCTTCTCTTTCATCTTACTGCTGACTTTACGAGCAAGTTTCTTCATATCCTCCACATATTGAAAGCTTGTTCCTGGATTTGTCAACAATACCGGACTCTTTTTGCGGTGGATTCTTGCTTTCCATGTCTTATAGATCTTCTCATGATATAACGTCTGCAAAAGCTTTGCATCAAGTTTCCTTGAAACTTCTTTTGGTTTTCTCACTGTATCCTTTAAGAATGACAAAATTGCGATCAATCCACATAACGCAACGATCGTCATTAAAAATGTTTTCTTCATAAGTGCTGTTGGCTGAAATTTATTTACCGGACCACTTGGCACTGTTGGTTTCTGCAATACATCCAGCACAACATTTCCGATCAGCTGATCTGTCACAACAGAATAATTATTCATGATTGCCTTATTCAAACGAAACGCCATCTCTGGGGAATCTGCCTGAACTTTCAAAACTAAAAGATTGGTTTCATTTACTACCTCTGCAGATGCACTTCCTGGAAAATAATCCATATCCATCTCTTTTGCGACTTTCTTTTGTAAAATCGAACTGTTTAGAATCTCAGAAAACTTTGTCGCCATCTCAGACGTTGCACTCAAATCTGAATATACACTATTGTTGCTTCCTTTGCTGCTTACGATAAATGTACTTGTTGATTCATACTGTTTGTGATAGTTTCGTCCGACATAAACATAAGAGAGCAAGCTCATAGATGCTGCCAGAAGCAGGATCACTATTGCATATTTCCAGATATCTCTTAAGATACTATACAAATCAATATTCATTTCATAATCGTTGACTGATATATTTCGTTTATCACTGCTCATTTGCCGGCCTCCTATTCTGTAACGATCACGATCAGTCTTACCGTTCCTGTACGGCTCTTTCCACTTTTTACTGAATAAGTGATCTCATAAGAACCTGGGGTATCGTAATCTACTTCATCTTTGATCTTCACTTTGCTCTTACCAATATCTCCTGGTACATCCGAGTCATAATCTCCTCCCATGCACACTTTAGATATGTAAGATGCTGCATCTAGTTTGTCACCTTTCTTCGTATAAACCAGATACTTCTTCAAATGAATAAAAGGAATCTCTGATCTGTCCGTTGCATCATAAACCTGTATCGTTGCCTGAAATGATACCGTGTCTCCTGCACTATTGCTTACCTGAAGTTTGACCGGATATTCTCCTGGTGTATACAGATCAACTACTGAGTTTGTCAAAATCTTTATCTGATTTGATAAATCACCATCAATCTTATCTTTCACCGTAAGATTCTTTAATAATTCTTCATTCTTAGAAGCTCCTCCAGATTCAAAACATAATGGTTCCTTCAAATAAAACTTTGGTGATGTATAACCCTCATACTGTACAATACGGTTTGCACGACTGACGTTATTATGTCTGTCCACTGCTGCATATACAACCAGACGCCGTCCACCTCCCAGAAAGTTTGAAACACTTTCTACTACAAGAGAATCCGTAACATCCCCATCATTCTCATCAACTGCTTTTACTCCTTGCAAAAAATCTTCATCGGTAGCATTGAGCCCTACTGTCAATTCCTGCTGATCCATTGTAATGACCGGTCCGATCCGGTCTCCTTTTCTGACCTGTGTAAACCAGAAGATCAGACTTGCTGCCAGTGATATACAAAATATCACAAAACTTACCAATTTTAATTTCTTCATTGTACCACCTTTTCTCCTTCAAGAATTCTCTTAGGATTATCATATAACAATTTCTTTGAATATTCAAAAGAATATTCTTGTTCCATATATTCTTTGATATCTGCCATATAGGTTGTCCGCTCATATGGTTTGTGTGCATCACTTGCGATACAAGTTACCATATGTTGATCCAGCAGACGATCTACACATTGTTTTGCTCCTGATCCAAATCTGCCAAAGATGCTCCCTCTGTTTACCTGCAACAAACATCCCCTGTTTTTCCACTTTGCGATACCGCTTTCTGATTCCTGTACACACCGGTATCTCTCTGGGTGTGCGATCACTGGCGTAACTCCAAGTTCCATCAGATCATGAAGCATCTCATCCATCTCTTCCTGCTCGATTCCAAACGAAAATTCAGTCAAAAAATATCCCGTCTGATTCAATGAAAGCAATCTGCCTTCACGGATCATCCGAGGAACTTCTCTTGTCATATAAATTTCCATTCCAGAGAATACTCTTAATGGCAGCTTTACTTCATCCAGTGCTTTTCTAAACGCTTCTAATCTTTGCAGATATTCTTCGATCGAATATTCTTTGAAAAATCCCCCTGTATTGGCATGCGATGTTGCAACTAATGTATGAACACCACTTTTCAATGCCAATGCTGCCATAGATAGAGAATCTTCCATATCTCTCGCTCCATCATCCAATCCTGGCAAAATATGCGTATGTATATCGATCATCTATTTTATTTTCCTTTCAGAAATCCCATATGCAAAAAGAATTCCTCCAGTCCATCAAGACTGGAGGAATCCACCTTGTTTTTTGATTAATACTGTTCTTTGACGTGTTTTGCTGCATATACAGCTAATGCTGCTGCAGCGAGTGATACATATACTAATGTAACTGGCGCTCCCTGATCACTAGTCTTTGGTGATGCAGATGTTGTTGATGTTGATGATGTTGATGTCGTTGTTGTTTTCGTCTTAGCTGGTTTTTCATCCTTGTCGAATTCATCATCATCAATCTGGGTTTTCTCATCAACCTTCTCCTGTTCTGTACTCGTATTATAATACTCATCTTCAGGACTTGGTGCTGCCATAACACTTAGTGAAAAAGCAAAACACATAATCAATGTTGCTGCCATCATAATCAACTTTTTCATGCTAAATCCCCCCTTACTGGATTCTAACTGATTTGTGTATAAAATACCTTCAATATCATCTCAAATAATTTTGTCTCATCCGGATAATATTCTGCATATCCTGTCACACCTTCTTTGATGTCACAGTCAATGCTGTAGATATTGTCAGATGAAAAACTGCTTCCTGAAACTTTCGTTGCAAGATATGTGATCTTCGGTGCTGAAAGATTCGTTACTGAATTCTCTGATACAAGATTCAGAAGATCTAATGGCAATGTAAGATCTCCCTTCATCTCCTGTAATGCTTTCTGGGCAAATGCTGTAATATACTGCTGTTGTCTCTGCATACGTGCCATGTTCGCATCCAGTGGATCAAATTCTCTGGATCTTACATAAGTCTCTGCCTGACCACCCAGCAATGTCACATTCGCACCTTCCTTCAGAGTTGGATCAACGCTTGTCAGATCTCCGATCACTTGAACGTTCACTCCACCTACTGCATCATTCAATACACTGATTGCAGAGAGGTTGATCGACATATATGAATCGATAGGAATTCCATATAACACTTTGGAAACTGCATCCACAGCATTCTTACAGCTCTTGGCTTTCCCATCCCCATAGGCATAGGCTAAACATAACTGTCGAAGTTTCCTTCCTGAATACTTTCCATTCTCATCATATGTCTTAACGTTCGCCATGATATCTCGAGGAACATTGATCAGTGAAATCTTCCCTGTAGAAGTATTCACAGCTGCCAGAAACAAGGTATCTGACTGTCCTGCTCCGTGTTTCTTTAAGTATTCTTCATCTGTATTGATCTTATCTCGGTCAACACCCATAAATAAGATACTCGTTATATCTTTATTATACTGATATTTATGTCCATTGTAAATAACCAAATCTCCCTGATTCTGGACTTTTACGCCATCTACGTTCTTTGACATCTTCATCTTGCCTCCAAATAATGAGCCTTTTCCAAGTGCCCACATTCCAGCAATGGCTGCACATGGAAGCAAAATGATCACCGCTAATACGATTATAACTCTTTTTATGATCTGTTTTGGTGTCTTTTTCTTCTTTACTTTCTTCTTTTTCTCGTTCTTTTCTTCTTTTACTTCAAAGCCTTGAAATGCTTCCTTGGATTCTGGCTGGAGATCCTTCAGATTCTGATCCAATTCTTCATTTAATCTCTTAGCCTCATCCGTATGGTTCTTATTTTGTACTTCTTTCATCCGTCAACACCGCCTGTACTAAATAACGATTATTTGGCTGTCCTCCTACGCAGGTACTCAGCGTGATAATCTTATCGTTGCTTGTAACTTCCTGATCTTTCCTTACATGACTTCCCATGTCTCTTATGTTCTTGACATTTCTTAAATAATTCTCAAACTTCTTCTTATTCTTAAAATTAAATGTCTTAAGTAAATGCCTGTCGTCAAACTTATATGCCGCAAAGATCGTGTATGTGTATGTTTTCTTTGGTGTGTAAACATATACTTCTTTGTGTTTCTTAAAAAATGCTTCATCTTCAAACTTGTGAAGATTCTGGAACATAGATCCATTTCTCATATTATGTCCATAAAATACTGTGTTTGGATCTGAAAAATCCTTCTTATTCGCTTTCTCTGTATAAATACATCCTGCAAACTCTGGCTCATTTTTAAAGTTATATTTTAAATAATGATCGTCTGATTCCTGACTTTGTGCTACCGGATAATCAATTCTTGTTCCTGGAACGTAGATCCATGCATAGATATCACTGTTGATCTTGATCAGCTTCTTAAAGTTGATCTTCTGTCCATGTTTGACTCCAGCTGGAACTTTCTCCGGCTCTTTTCCTTCGTTCTCACCAGTAAATTCTGTGCTTGCGATCTCTTTTAATGTTGCTTTTCTTGCCTGTTCTGTCTTATAGTCCTGATACTTGACCCATCCGAATCTTCCAAGACAGATCACACAGACTAGTACTGCAACTCCAAGAATGATCTTCCATCCACTCTTCTTCATTCAGCTTCCCCCTTATGCCGTTATTCTTGTCTTATTATATCTTTTTTTCTATCTGCGGTCAATGAATCCTGCATCTTCGGACAACCTGTGCCCTAAAAATCCATCGCCATTTTGCTTGACTCTTCTTCTGACAATTCTGTAACCTGTGTTTCCATAACACGATAAACTCTCTGACACATATTTAAAACACTCGGACGATGGGTTGTCACGATGCATGTTTTATTTGGGCGTTGTTTTATGATATTTCTTAAAACTTTACGTTCCGTTGTTACATCAAGTGCCGATGTTGCTTCATCTAACAATAAGATCGGTGCATCTCTTAAAACAGCCCTTGCAATCGCAATTCTTTGTGCCTGTCCTTCCGAAAATCCTCGTCCTCGCTCTCCAATCTTGGTATAAATCGTTTCTTCCATATTCTTTACGAAATCCCACGCACAGGAAATCTTCAATGCCTCGATCATCTCTTCTTCTGTTGCATCTTGTTTCACCATTCTTAAATTTTCCGCGATCGTGCCAGAAAGAATTGTATTTCCCTGTGGTACATAGGCAAATAAATGTCTGGTATCTGCATTCATCTCCACCTGCTTCCCATTTGAAGCCCTTAAATATGCTTCTCCTTTTTCCGGATGGATCAAACCTAAGATCAAACGGATCATCGTTGTCTTTCCCTCTCCAGAAGGACCAACCAACGCAACGATCTCGCCCGGATTAGCCATAAATCCAGAATCTGTAATAACACGGTTTCCTTCGATATAAGAAAAATCCACATCCCGCATCTTCACCTCGAACCCATCTTCCACATAAGCATCCATCTCAGAGCTTTCTGGAATATGAACTTCTTTCTTAAGCTGTGCAAGCTCTCTGATACGATGTGCAGAGATCGAACTGTTCAAAAAGTTTGGTATGATCGATACCAGATTGTTAAATGCCCCATTTAAGTTACTTCTCTGTTGTAAAAATAAAGTCATGGTTCCATAAGAAATATCTCTTGTCCAAAGTCGGAACAGACAATATCCAAATGCTGCATACTGAACAACCATTCCTATGATCGACATAACGATATTCGTCTTGATCGTAAACATGTTATACTTTAAACTGATATCTTTAAACTTCTCCTGCCAGTTTCTCATCTTCTTTCCATATAAAGAAGAAATCCCAAAGGACTTGATCGTATCAAAATTATAGAATGTCTCGACTTCAAATGTCATCATCTCACTACTCATTTCCCGCACTTTCTTCCCATATTCTCTCTGCTTGGAAATAAGGAACTTCGACATCAAAAGCATAAATGGTGCACTTGCAAATGCCAATAATGACATGATCTTATCGTAATGCCAGATAACCGCAAATGTTGCGACAAAGTCGTAAACTGCTATAATGATCGTCGGCAGCCAGCTGATCGCATTTCCACTGATCGTATTGACATCGCTGTTAAAACGATTCAAAACATCTCCATTACTATATTGATTAATCTCCATCCAGTCGGCATCGATGATCTTATCAAAAATATCCGCCTGAATATCATTATTGATATAGATACTCAACTTTGTAGAAATACGTCCGATCACATTTCCGATCGTCAGACTAAAAAATGCACTTCCAAGTGTGATCAAGACCATGATCCACAACTTACTCATCTGATATCCTGTGATGATATCGATCATATATTTACTTGCCACACTTCCAACCAATCCCATGGATGTGCTGAAAATACCAAGGATCGTGTAGAAAGCGATCGCTCCTTTATATCGTTTGCTGTAGGAAAAGATCCATTTCCAGTCGTCAATGATCTCGGAGAATGTTCCATCTCGCCATTTCCCGATTAGAATATCTAATGACTCAAACGATATCTTCTGATTTGGTTGATTTTGATTTTCATTGTCCATCATGTGATCATCACCTTCTTTCCTTCATAATTTTGTAAAATTCTTTTGTATACTCACAGATATATTCCGGAATCCCTTCATAATCTCCTGTTTCTAATAAAGCTGCCGCCGCACATGTATTACAGATTGGACGATATTTGCATTCTGTACACCTTTCATTGATCAAGATCTCTTTCGTCTGTGCTGATATCATTTCCCAGCTTCTTTGAAAACCTTCTGCAAATACATTCACTTCTGGTTGACTTTGCATCACACATGGACACATCATCCCCTGCCAATTGACCGTAAAAGAGCAATTGCCTGCAAGGCATGAAATGTGCCTGCTGTATTGCATATTTTGCGGATGATCTTCGACCATGCTGATCACATGATCCTGATATTCTCTAAGAGCTTCTTCACCCCATTGATGTTGAAAGATCAACTTCTTCGCCATCGCTGCATCCTTTGGATTCATGCGGCTTTGTTCATCAAATGGTTTACTTCTTTCTCTGCTTGCCGGATACATATAGGTATCAAGGTTCACTGCTGTATCCAAATCATCTGCAATATCTAAAATCTTCCTGATATCCTCTTCATTCTTTGAAGTGATGCTTCCATTAATCTTTACATCAATCTCCCTGTCCCTTAGCAGCCTGACTGCATTGACCGTCTTCTGAAATCCACCTGGATAATGACATAACTGCTCATAAGCCTGGTCATCTGCTCCATATAAAGTAATATTCATTCTTCTTGGCTTATATTTCTGGAAGAAATCTGCCCATTCTTCATCGATCAGCGTTCCATTTGTATTGATCGTAAGAATCATTCCCATCTTCTGCAGTTCGATATATACTTCCTTAAATCCCGGAAATAATAACGGCTCTCCTCCTGTCAATAACAGAAATAACGTTCCTGCATCCTTCATCTGATGAGCCAGTTTGATCCATTCTTCTTTGGTTCTTAAACGGCCTTTTTGTTCCATCTCTGCCTTGGATAAACGAACATAACACATATCGCAGTTCATATTACAAAGTGGTAATAATTCCAGACTGCCATTCACTGGAGCTTGTCTTTGATATGCTTTCTGGACCAGCATCTTTTCCATGGAATCCATTGCATCTAGGTCTTTCATATGGCTCCCCTTCTTTCTTGTACATTCTGTTTTATTATATGATGAGATGGCGGAAAAAGAAAGTTTTTATTTGTGTTTTTATTTTCCATATATTGACATTGTAGACCGTTTTTGTTAATATCATTTTACAAACTATCTATCATTGGGCATGTATATTCTATATTGCAATTCTAATTTTTCATTTCCGCATAATCAGATCAATGCCTGTCCATTTGCATCACTTAAAGGAGGCTCAAATGACAAAAATAAAGAGCAAAATAACACCCGATACCATTCTGAAAAACTTCTGGAAAGATAATAATCGCTTTGCAGATCTTTTTAATGCATGTTTCTTTGATGGAAATCCGAAATTGAATCCAGATGATCTTACAGAAGTCGATACTGACATTTCTTCTTTATTACAATTTCATGGTTATGCAGAAACTGTAAAAAAGATCGTCGATGTTGTCAAAAAATCTGCTTATGGCGTTGATTTTGTAATCCTTGGAATTGAAAATCAAGCAAAGATCCACTATGCAATGCCACTTCGACATATGCTTGGAGATGCTTTTTCATATCTCAAAGAATATAATGAAATTGCAAAAAAATATAAAGATGAAAAACCTCATGGAACACCAGACGAATTTCTATCTAAAATGAAGAAAACTGACCGATTACATAGCGTACTTACCATTTGTATTTATTATGGTGAAACTCCGTGGGATGGTCCTCGTTCCTTAATTGATATGTTAGAAATTCCTGATGCTTTTAAGCCTTTGATTTCCGATTATAAATTCAACTTGATCGAACTTAGGAAGAGTGAGCATTTAAAATTTCATAATAATGATGTTGATAAAATATTTAATATCAGTAGGTTTATTTTCGACGAAAAATATGATAAAATCACTGATATATTTAAAGATGAAAATATATCTTCAGAATTAGCTATGGTTATTGGCTGTATTACAGAATCACAAAAATTGATCAACGATGCTGTAAACGCTCAACAAGAAGGAGGGAATGTTAATATGTGTAAAGCTCTCGAGAAATTAGAGGAAAAAGGCCGCCAGGAAGGTGAGTTAAAAACCAAACTCAAACTAATCATTAAAAAAATCCATAAAAATAAATCTTTTGACCAAATTGTAGATGAATTGGAAGAAGATGCGGATGTTGTACAGCCTTTGTATGATTTCATATTGAAGCATATAGATTTGGGCGAGGATGAAATGGTTCAGAAGTATCTTGAGAATATTGAATAACTTATTATGTATGAAATATGGAGAAGGAAGTCCCCTTTATGCAACTTCTTTCTCCATATTTTGCTTCTTAATAAAACTCTTTTAAATTCCTAACTGTTTCCTTCGTATATTCACATAAATATTTTGAAACGCCCTCAGAATCTCCACATTCTGCAATCGCTGCCGCTGCACATGTATTACATACATGTCTTAATTTACATTGATTACATTCAATACTTGTTTTAATCTCTTCTGTTTCTCTCACGATCTTATTCCATAATGTCATAAAATCATCCGTTGTATCAAAGGCATCATAACTTGGCTGATCTAACACGACACATGAACGTATCATACCTTGCCAATTAACGACAAACGAACTCTGACCAGCCCGGCATGTCATATGCCCAGGACAGGCATCTCCTTCTTCCGTATGTTCTGCCAGATAAATGGTCTGCTTCGCATATTGCTCAAAAAGTTCATCCCCCATTTCACGGTGTAAGATTTCAACCCTTGCCTTTGCAGCATCCTCTGGGTTTAATCTCTCATGAAAATTAAAAGGAGTTGTCCGCTCACGCACGGATGGATACATATAAGTATCGATCCGAACTGGGATATCATACTTTTCTCCAATATCTATGATCTCCATCCTGTCATGAAAATTCTTCTTCACAAGACTTCCATTGATCTTGACATCAATCTTATATTTTTTTAATAATTCGATCCCTCTGATTGTTTTGTCAAATCCATCCTTCATATGGCATAGATTCTCGTATGTCTCATTCTTTGATCCATATAAAGTTATATTTATCCTTCTTGGCTTATTCTTCGCAAAAAATTCCGCCCATTCCTCATTGATCAACGTCCCATTGGTATTGAGCGTAATGATCATACCCATATCTTTTAATACGCAGTATAATTCTTTAAATTGAGGGAATAATAAAGGCTCTCCACCCGTTAACAACAAGAATAATGTCCCTGCATCCTTCATCTGATGAGCAAAAGAAATCCACTCATCCACACTCCGCAATCCGCCTTGCGACTGCATTTCTTGTTTGGATAAATGGACATAACACATGTCACAGTTTAGGTTGCAGAGAGGCAATAACTCCAGTACTCCATAAAGCGGAATACGGTTCCTTGCTGCCTTTGCAAAAAGTTGGCGTTCAAAGGTAGTGTTAGTGTCAAATAGGTCCATGATCACTCTCCCTGTAATAAAAAAGAACCGGTAGGTACGGTTCTTTTTGTATTTTTATGATTTAGCTGTTTCCCATGTGTCCTTATTTAAATTGATTGTACAATGTGTGTTATCTTCTTTAGGGCCTCTCCATACAATGACTTTTTGTACATTATCAGACCCATATCTTATATAATATCCATCTAAAAAACTATCCGTTGAATTAGCCTCATGTGTAATACCACAAGCTTCATAACCACTAAGATATCTATCTTCTGGATAGTATTTTCTATTTTTTCCCCATCCTTCCCATCTTCCTTTTTTCTGCAATCCTGGTTCTCCATTTGTTTCTAACCACACATTTCCATAATATCCACCACCAGCATCACATCTAAACTTATATACTTTTCCACTATCTCCACAAGCCGCCACATACTCATTCGGTGTAAATTCTTCTATATAAGCACTTGGTCTTTCATATCTTTTTTTCATAATCTTTTCCCCTTTCCTTCTATACAAATTCTATCTTCATCTTATATTGCACATTCTGCAACATCTTTTCTCATGACTATATTATACTAGAATCTTCCATTTAACGCAATAAACCATCTGTAAAAGGCATCTTTTTTTCGTAATCTGCTATTTCAATATACAGTTATTGATCTTCTAACAGCTCTTCAAGGCTTAAAAAAATACCGAAATTCGAAAATCACGCTAAAAACAATCATTTTTCTCTACAAATGATTGCAAAATTCAGAATTTAAGATTATAATGGGATTAAATTCTAGGGTTAAGAATGATGATTTATTGACATATAATATTAAAAGGGGGAAGTTGTTATGAAGAAAATGTATGAAAAGCCAATGGCTTTTGAAGAAGCATTTGTGGCAGATGAATATGTAGCAGCATGTTATTTTTTAGCTTGTAAGCGTGGAAGTAAAGGATGGGATGGAAACGTTGCTCATTGGCATTATAACGCCGAATACGGAAGCAACGTATCTCATTCTCCATTAGGAACTGCAGATACATGCGGAGATAAAACTGCCAATCGTGTAATCACTGATAATGGTGGTGTTTTTGAAAAGGTTCAAGAACATAACGGTGAACAAGGATGGATCAATGGTACTTATTGTGGTTATGACGATAATGATAATAGTAAAACACTATCTGCTGGAGATACTGTTTATTGGTCTACATTTAGTGAAAATAAAAATAGAAGATGGAACCACTATGGAACCCTTGAGCAAGCGGATGCTAATCACCCAAATCATTCATAATTTAAGAATTCTAATAGAGACCATGAATTTCACATATATTGTAATTTCATAGTCTCTATTTTATTGTAGAAGAGTTAGATTTAGATACTGACTTCGCAAAACCTCTTTATGATTTTGTTCTAAAACACATTGATTTATCTGAAACGGATATAATTTCAAAAAATACCTTGAAATGTAATACACCCTCTATATACTGATTGGAATAGACTTCAGTTTTATGAGACAAAAATAAGGGACTTTTTTACAGTCCCTTATTTTTGTCTCATAAACTAAACACTATTTTAAACGTTCCGCAATTGCCTTAATAAACTCTTCACTATTCACAGCATTCACATTCTCAAGAGTTGTAATAAGTGCCAAGTCTTTTGTCATTGTACCACTCTCGATCGTGTCTAATGTAGCTTTCTCAAGTTTATCTGCAAATGCCATTAATTCTTTATTGCCATCTAATTCTCCACGTTTTCTTAACGCTCCTGTCCATGCGAAGATTGTTGCTACAGAGTTTGTAGATGTCTCTTCACCTTTCAGATGTTTGTAATAATGACGTTGTACTGTTCCATGAGCTGCTTCGTATTCATAGTATCCGTGTGGTGATACTAATACAGATGTCATCATTGCTAATGATCCGAATGCAGATGAGATCATATCACTCATAACATCTCCGTCATAGTTCTTACATGCCCAGATAAATCCACCTTCTGATTTCATAACACGGGCTACTGCATCGTCGATCAGTGTGTAGAAATATTCGATTCCTGCTGCATCAAATTTCTCTTTGTATTCTGCATCAAAGATTTCCTGGAAGATATCTTTGAATGTGTGATCGTATTTCTTAGAAATCGTGTCTTTTGTTGCAAACCACAGATCCTGTTTTGTGTCTAATGCATATGTAAAACAGCTTCTTGCAAAACTTGCAATAGATGCATCAATGTTATGCATTCCCTGGATCACTCCTGGTCCGTCAAAATCATGAATTGTTTCTCTGATCTCTGTTCCATCTTCTCCTGTGAATACTAATTCTGCTTTTCCTGCTCCTGGAACTTTGATCTCCACACCTTTGTATACATCACCATAGGCATGTCTTGCGATCGTGATCGGTTTCTTCCATTTGCTGACGGTTGGTTCGATTCCTTTGACTGTGATCGGTGCACGGAATACTGTTCCGTCTAAGATCGCACGGATTGTTCCATTTGGACTCTTCCACATCTCTTTTAGGTCATATTCATCCATACGCGCTGCATTTGGAGTGATCGTTGCACATTTGACTGCAACTCCATATTTCTTTGTTGCTTCTGCGGAATCAAATGTAACCTGATCGTTTGTCTCGTTTCTGTGTTCTAACCCAAGGTCATAATATTCTGTTTTTAAATCAATAAATGGTAATAACAATTCATCTTTGATCATCTTCCAAAGAATTCTTGTCATCTCATCTCCATCCATCTCTACTAATGGAGTGGTCATCTGAATTTTGCTCATGGTCATTCCTCCTGCGTTGCTGTTTATTGTTTTATTCGCTGTTTTCAGCTTATTGTGCTTTATTATACAGAAAAAACTGATATTTGTAAATAAATGTATTAAGAATAATACACGTTATTTGAAAGTTGAAAAACAAAGCTATTCCGATCTCCCCGATATTTCGCAATCGAATATTCAATCGCTGTATGACTTTCATCATATCCTGTGGAATGAAAATAAAATAAAGGATCTCCATTTTTGACATCTAACAGATCCGCACATGTTTCATCTGCAAGGATCACATCCAGCTTTCTCTGTATGGATGTGATATCTCTTCCTTCCTTATGAAATGTCTGATATAAACTCTCCTTTTCAAAATCAACTTCTGACAAATGTTCAAACAGTCTGCATGGCACATACGTTGTAACCAGAACATTAGGCTGATCATCAACGTATCTCAATCTGACCAGTTTATAAACTTTTTCTGTTTCTTTGAGATTCAATTTCTGGCGGACTTCTTCTTCTGCCTTTTCTTGTTTGAATGTCAGAACTTTTGTCGATGGAGTCAGTCCTTTTTCTTTTACTTCTTTATTAAATGTCTGAATCACCTGTGCAAATTCCTGCCGGATCGTTGGATCACATACGATCGTCCCTCGTTTTTTACGTTTTTCTAAATATCCCTCATCCACTAAAATCTGTACCGCCTTACGGATCGTCGGCCGGCTGACGTTGTAGATCTCAGCTAATTCATATTCATTTGGTATGATACTTCCTTGCTGGTAAACTCCACTTAAGATCTTATCTAATATATCTTTTTTTATATCTAAATAAAATGCTCCCATTTTATACTCTCTTTCTTTTTTTCTTTCACTTTATCGGATTTTTTATTTTATGTCAATTTATTTTTCTTATTTTTGTATTGACATAATGATTACATAATGTTATATTTTAATTAACATGAAACAAACATATTAACAAAAACAGGAGGTTTTTTATGAAATCATATACATTAGATGATCTTGCAAGAATGATCGATCACACAAATTTACATACGGATGCTTCTCCTAAAGACATGGAAGTCTTATGTAATGAGGCGAAAGAACATCATTTTGCCATGGTAGCGATCAATCAGGTGCAGTCTGGATTATGTGCAAAGTTACTGGAAGGAACGGATATTCATACAGGAGCTGCTATCTCTTTCCCATTAGGTCAGACAACGATCTCTTCTAAAGTCTTTGATACAAAAGATGCCATTGCAAATGGTGCAAATGAGATTGATTATGTTGTAAATCAGACAGAGATCAAGGCTTCTAACTGGGATTATATCAAGGATGAGATGTCACAGATTGTTGCTGCCTGCCATGAAAAAGATGTTACTTGTAAAGTCATTTTTGAAAACTGTTATCTTAATGATGAGGAGAAGATCAAGCTTTGTGAAATCGCCAACGAGGTGAAACCTGATTTTATCAAAACATCCACTGGTTTCGGTACTGGCGGTGCTACTTTTGATGATGTGAAATTAATGAAAGAGCATGTTGGAGATGCGGTAAAGGTAAAAGCTGCTGGCGGAATCCGTGATGCCAAGACATTTATGAAAATGGTAGAATGCGGTGCCCAACGTATCGGAACAAGTGCTGGTATCTCGATCATCAAGGAATTCGAAGCTATGATGAAAGAACAAGGCGTTTCCACACTTGAGATCTAGGGCAATTTTTAGGAGGTATTTTATGAATCAGTTTAACTGGGATCAGGCTTTTACTTTGGATTTTGATCTAAATAACGGACTTTCCAAGCACGCAGATACTACAAAGCGTTATCTTTCCCAGATGAAAAATATGTATCAGGATCAAAAAGCTGTTGAAGAAATTCTTAAACACGAAGACCCTTTGATCTATGAGTTTTATGAACTTGGATGCCCAGAGCGTACCGGTGATCTTGCATTCGGCACAACGATGATCCATCCTGGGAAGATTGGAAATGAATATTATATGACGAAAGGACATTTTCATCAGATCGTAGACACTGCCGAAGTTTATTATACATTAAAAGGCGAAGGGTATATGATGCTTGAAAACCTTGATGGTGATTGGCGGGTTGAACGGATGGAGAAAGGAAAAGCATTGTATGTTCCCCGCGGATATGCTCACCGCACCATTAATACTGGAGATGAAGTCCTGACTGCTTTTTATGTATTTGATGCAGATGCAGGACATGATTATGGAACGATCGAAACCAAAGGATACCGCCATATTGTTTGTGAGATCAATGGCGAAGTAACTGTACTTGACAATCCAAGATGGTAATGTGATTTAAAAAGAGAGAAAATCCAGACATTTAGAATTTGTATCTTCTAAATGTCTGGATTTTCTTTATTAAAAGGTATTAACAGCTATTTTTGCACATGCAGTAACTGATGTGCTTTATGACTTCCCGGTGATCCAAAGTATTCATCATACAGATGTTTGATATCTGGATTCTCGTGTGAAAATCTCAAATGGGCTGTCTTATCCAGGAAGTACAGGTTGGATCCACGGTCAGATGCCAGTTCTTTTCCTTCATGGATCGGCTGTCCGCCTCCACCTACACATCCGCCTGGACAGGCCATGACTTCTACAAAATGATAGTGTACTTCTCTCTTCTGGATTGCTTCCATCAGATTCCTTGTATTCTGAAGTCCACTCACAACTGCGATATCTATCGTATTGCCAGCAATCTCAAATTGAGCTTCTGTCCATCCGTTTTTGTTCACTCCACGGATCTGTTTAAATGCATCTACTTCTGGATTCTTTCCTGTGATCAGGTAATACGCAGAACGCAGTGCCGCTTCCATAACTCCGCCAGTTGCTCCAAAGATCACTCCTGCTCCGGTTCCCTCAGTAAATGGAGTATCAAAGGCTGCATCTTTTAATGTCTTTGGATCAATATGGTCAGCACGGATCAGACGGTCCAATTCTCTTGTTGTTAACACACAGTCAACTCCATGTCCTGCAAACTCACCATGGAATAATGGTTTCTCTCTTTCATCCTTCTTCGCAACACATGGCATAATGGATAATGCAAAAATACGGTCTGGGTCGATGTTCATCTTCTTTGCAAATGCAGTCTTCATCACTGCCCCAAACATCTCCTGTGGAGATTTGGCGGAAGATAATCTGTTTACCATCTGTGGATACTGAGATTTAATGAAACGTACCCATCCTGGACAACAGGATGTAAACATTGGATACATATCAAGATCTCCATTTGTAAATCTCTCGACAAATTCCGTTCCTTCTTCCATGATCGTAAGATCTGCTGAAAATGTTGTATCAAATACATAATCTACACCGATCCTTCGAAGTGCATCTACGATCTTCTCTACTGTTGCTTCTTCTCTTGATAATCCAAGACTTTCTCCCCATGCAGCACGAACTGCTGGTGCGATCTGTGCTACCACGATCGTATCTTTATCTTCTAATGCACGATATAATTTGTCTGTATCATCTCGTTCACGTAATGCTCCTGTTGGACAATGTGTGATACACTGTCCACATAATGCACAATCTGCTGTTTTGATATCTCTGTTTTCTGAAACTCCAACTGTTGTTCTTGCTCCAGTTCCAGATACATCCCAGATATGCATTCCCTGAATCTTGTCGCATACTTGTATACAACGCATACATTTGACACATTTGCTTGCATCACGTACCAATGGATATCTTATATCCCATTCTTCGATACAGATCTCCTTCTTATAAGGGCTGTCTACAATATTCAGATCATTAGCAACCGTCTGAAGTGTACAATTTCCGCTTCTTACACAAGTTGCACATTGTGCATCGTGCTGGGAAAGGATCATCTCTACCGTATGTTTTCGGTTTCTGCGTACTTTCGGACTGTTGGTATAGATCGTCATTCCTTCTTCTACCACGTTATTACAGGATGTTACCAGATGATCCTGTCCTTCAATTTCTACAACGCAGACTCTGCACGCTCCAATTTCATTGATATCTTTTAAATAACAAAGCTTTGGAATCGGTATATGAATGGAGGCTGCTGCTTCCATGATCGTTGTTCCAGAAGGTACAGCGATCGTGTGGTTATCTATTGTAATATTTACCATTTTGTATCCCTACCTCCTTTGAAAATACCATAACCAAAGTGGTCACAGTGAAGACATCTTCCTGCCTCCTGGCATGCTTCTTTCTCTGTCATACAGTTTTCGACTCCTTCAAAGTCTTTAACTCTATCTCCAGCTTCTCTCTCTGTAAGATTAACTCTTCCACATGCTGGTTTATCTTCTAACTTAGGTTCTGGAATTTCAACATCTGCTGTGATTTCATGATGATATCCCAGATATTCATCGATATTGGCTGCGATAACTTTACCTGCTGCGATCGCTGAAATAACTGTGGATGGACCTGTCGCACAGTCTCCACCTGCAAATACTCCTGGCATCTCTTCGAATCCACCAAATTTCTCTACGTTGATCTTTCCTCTCTGTACGGGAACTCCTGCTTCTTCGAAGTGCTGATATTCGATATCCTGACCGATCGCTACGATCAGTGTCTGACATGGGATAAATACGTCATCTTCCCCTGTTGGCTTTACAGATGCTCTTCCACCTTTGATATTACTGATCATCTGTGGTGTTACCCATATACCTTTGACATTGCCTTCTTCGTCTTTCTCGATTCTTGAAGGTGCCATCAATGTCTTGATCTCAACACCTTCTGCTTCTGCTCCTGAAATCTCATCTGGAAGTGCTGTCATATCGGCAACTCTTCTTCGATATACGATGCTGACTTTCTTCGCACCTAATCTTACAGATGTACGAACTGCATCCATGGAAACATTTCCACCACCGATCACGGCAACTTCTTTTCCTTCCAGGCTTTCCTGTGTTCCATATCCGACATTTCTTAAGAACTGTACCGCTGAAATAACGCCTTTGGCATCTTCGCCTTCTAATCCTAACTTCTTATCTGTGCTTGCACCGATCGTGATCAGTACAGCATCGTATTTTTCTTTTAAATCCACAATGGAATAGTCTTTGCCGATAGCTTTTCCACAATCTACTTTGACTCCTGTGTCTAAGATTGCCTGAATATCATCATCTAAGCGTTCTTTGGGCAGTCTGTAGTTTGGAATTCCATAACGTAACATTCCTCCAAGTTTTGGAAGCATCTCATATACGGTTACCTGATGCCCCATCAACTGTAAGAAATATGCTGCACTTAATCCACCTGGTCCACCACCTACAACGGCAATATTCTTCCCTGTAGATTCTGCGCATTCTGGCGGTGCAACATATCCTGCTGCATCTGCTGCCATACGTTTTAATCCACGGATATTCACCGCATCATCGATCATATTTCTACGGCATAATGCTTCACATGGATGCTCACAGATAAATCCACATGTTGTTGGAAATGGATTATCTTTTCTGATCAGACGGATCGCATCCTCATATCTTCCTTCACGCACCAACGCAATATATCCCGGAATATCCACTCTCGCAGGGCATCTGGATACACATGGCACTGGCTGCTTTAACGTACTTAAGCATCGATGATACATGATATGTTCTACATAATCATCTTTAAATCCAATGGCTCCTTTGTATACCATATTAGCTGCCTCATAGCCAATCGCACAATCTGCAGATTCCATAATGGATTTTGCTGTTTCATGTATCTCTGTTAAAGTTCGGATCGTTGCTTTGCCATCTAAAACATCAGTGATCAGATTCTTTAACTGTCCAAGTCCTACACGACATGGAACACACTTTCCACAGCTCTGTGCATGACAGATCTCCAAAAATGCTCTGGACATATCAACCGGACATAACCCTGGCGGGCTTGACTCGATTCTTCGTTCCAAATCCTTATAAAGACCTTCCACAACCAGCTGTGCCTGGTTCGGAGACCTTAATTCCAAACGACTCATGACTCATCCTCCTTAATTCCTCTATATCAGTATATTGACTCTCATTATACGCATATTTTTCGACAAATTCAAGTGTTTTTTTGTGCAATTTGTACGTTAATTTCATAACAATCCGGTTCATTTTTGTGTATAATCACGTTAATTTTGTAACAATTTTAAGTTGTAGTTAGCCAACTATAGATTTTGAATATATGATAAAAAATAAATAAACGATCGGGAGAGCAAAATTCTAATGCTGCTCTCCCGATCGTTTATTTATTTTTTATCATATATTCA
>JABLTK010074473.1_pt1:0-20000 | contig 21416 bp, 15 predicted proteins | sample 7160131 | NCBI WGS metagenome assembly JABLTK01 (sample SAMN14651221, study PRJNA627086) | human gut metagenome | isolation source: feces | host: Homo sapiens
AAGGAATTCAAGGAATTACTGGAGCCATTGGACCAACTGGACCTACTGGTCCACAAGGATTACAAGGAATTCAAGGAATTACTGGAGCCACTGGACCTACTGGCCCACAAGGATTACAAGGAATTCAAGGAGTTGCCGGACCAATAGGCCCTACAGGTGAAACAGGTGCTACTGGTCCAACGGGACCTACTGGACCAACAGGAGCTGCTGGCGAAACACCAGTAATAACTATCGGAACAGTAACTACCGGTGATCCAGGAACACAAGCACAAGCCAATATAACAGGTGATGCTCCAAACTTTGTTTTAAACTTAACAATACCACAAGGACCTACTGGACCATCTGCATAATAATGACAAAATATAAAATATGTGTTTATGCAATATGCAAAAATGAAGAAAAATTTATTGAAAGATGGTACAAAAGCATAAAAGAAGCAGATTATATAGTTGTGTTAGATACAGGTTCAACTGATAACTCAATTAAAAAGTTTAAAGAATTAGGCATAAAGTATAAAACAAAAATAATAAATCCTTGGAGATTTGATATAGCAAGAAATGAATCATTAAAACTAATACCAAAAGATACAGATATATGTATTTGTTTAGATTTAGATGAAGTAATGCAACCAGGATGGAAAAATGAATTATTAAAACTATGGAATAATGATATAACAAGAATCAAATATTTATATAATTGGAAACTAGATGAAAATAATAGACCACTAATTAGTTTTTATGCAAACAAAATACATAAAAATAAATATTATAAATGGATTCATCCAGTTCATGAAATATTAAGTACAAATATAAATGAAAACATAATTCAAACAGATAAAATAATAATAAACCACTATCCTGATAACAATAAATCAAGAAGTTCATACCTTAAATTATTAGAACTTTCAGTGAAAGATGATCCAAATGATGATAGAAATATGCATTATCTTGGAAGAGAATACATGTACTATAAAAAATGGAATAAATGTATAGATACATTAATAAAACATTTAAATTTAAAATCATCAACTTGGAAAGATGAAAGAGCTGCTTCAATGAGATATATTGCTAGAAGTTATATAGCATTAAAAAGATATGAAGAAGCCAAAATGTGGTATGAACTTGCTATAAAAGAAGCTCCATATTTAAAAGAAGCATATATTGAATTAATGTTGTTATACTATAATTTAAATAAATACAAGGAAGCAATTAAATATGGTATAAAATCATTAAAAATAAAAAATGATAATTTAACATATATAAATGAAATATTTTCAAAAGATGAAACTGTTGATGATATATTAAGCATATGTTACTATTATATTGGTAATAAAAAAGAAGGTTTAAAACATATTAAAAAAGCATTAAGAATTAATCCTAATAATAAAAGAATAATTGAAAATAAAAAGTTTTTTGAATAATAATCAAAAAACTTTTTTATATATTACCATGTTGATTTTCTAAACTTAATAATTTACTCTTAAGTAAGAATAATCTAAATATCTTATAAACATCATATGATATTATTGCAAGTGCTGGTATTAATATAGCAACAATCCAACCACTCTTTGAAGCTAAGAAAAATTGAATTCTTCCAAGTTGTGGTATCTTAAAATATACTTTTCCAACAACATTACTTGGTTTTACTTTTTCATCATCAGCTTTAGCATTAGCATCACCCTTTACCATAAATAACTTTCCAGTATCCGGAGAGTCAATAACTTTAACTATTCTATGAGTTATTGGAGTACCCCCAAAGAATGTATTTTCTGAATAAAAAGTAATAATATCTCCCTCTTTTAAATTATCAGTATTAATTCTCTTTACAAATGCTACATCATATACATTAATAGTTCCAGTCATACTTGGACTAATTATAGTAAATAAACCAAACATAGGAGTTTTACCTTTACTCTTACATATTTTACCATCAATAACATAAAACACTAAAAATGAACCAATAATCATTAATATAGCTATTAAAGTATAACTAAATATATTAGAAATCATATGTAAAGTTCTTTTTCTTTTAAGCTTCTTATCTTCTTCCATAATGCTTCACCTATTCATAATCCTTTTCTACAACTATTTTAGCTATAAAAATTTTTCCAGATAAATAATTTTGATTTTGATTATTTTCTTTAAGTTTTATAGTTAACTTATATTCATGTAATGTTTCTGGTGTTATTATTCCTTTACCTATCAAAGAGGTTTCAACAGGAATAGGCGTTTCGTTAACATCAATCACCGTATTATTAGAACTATTTTTATTAGCCTTACCAGTAAGTGTATAAACAAAATTCTCATCAATATTATCTATCAAAGGACTTTCTATTTCTAATTTTATTTTATATTTTCCAATTGTATCTGTACTATAGTTTTCAATTGAAAAATCAAGCGAAGTTTCGAATCCAGGTTCAATATTAGTTACATTAATTTCATTCTTTTCTGCATATCTCATTAACATATTAGCAGTTTTAATTACAACTCTTGATTCATCACCATTTTTAATTTTTTTAACATAATAAGCATATGAGGTTCCTATAAGCATAGCAAACAAAACTATTAAAACAAGTAAATAAATAATAGTATTACATTTATTAACATACTTACTTTCCATATCTTATCCTCCATACTAATAATATGATATCAAAAATATAAAAAATATACAATAAACGCAAATAAAAAAGAATAAAATTTAACATTTTATTCTTACAAAATAAAAAGTAGTTAAAACTACTTTATATTTTATTCAGTAATACCTTGAATTTTATCTGTTTCTAATGCAACATTTATCTTTGCACCAAACTTAGCTCCTTGAGCAGCATTTTGATCAGAACCAGTTTCTTTAAAATGAATAGTATAAGTATAAGTATGCTTTTCATATCCATTTAATACACCGTGTCCTAAAATTTTACTAGCAGTAGGAACTTGTTCTTCTGGAACAGAAACTAATGTACCAACATTACTTGATTTATCACTAACACCTGTTAAACTATGAACAAATGCATTACCAGCAACAGTTGATAAAGTGTTAACATCGATAACAAGACCAATCTTATATGCAATACTTTCTGTTGCTTCAGAATCAGTATTAGCTATAGTGAATGTTTTAGTATCTTGTGGATCATCTTCTGGTCTAACATTTGTCATATTAATTAAACTACCATCAGTATATTCTACACTACCTAATTTAGCAGTTGTAACAATAATGCTAGAAGCATTAGCATTTCCACTAACAGAAATACTGAACCATGCAAATGTAGCACCAACAATTGCTACTAATAAAGTTGCAATTCCAATTACAGATAAGAATATTGTTTGACCTTTATTGTTGTCCATTTTCATATCCTCCTTTTATGATATAATCATAACATTATTTTTTTTATAATTCAATTATTTTGATAAAATTTATGATAAAATATTTTTGTGATGAAGATGAAAAATAAAATTCAAAAATATATACCAGAATTATTATCATTTATAATTCCAATATTAATAATGTTAGTAGCTTGTTTAATAAGTAAAACATATCCATTTGGTGAACAATCACTTTCAAAATATGATGGATATTATCAATACATAGGATTTACAAATTATTACAAAACAGTATTACTAGGTCAAAATAGTTTATTTTATTCTTTCAAAGGTTTATTAGGATTTAATTTTTATGCTACTGCAATATATTATTTATTTAATCCAACTAACTTACTTTGTATATTTACCACAAATAATACTATATTAGAATTTTATACAATAATCATATTTTTAAGAATTGGACTTTCTGGATTTACAATGTGTAAATTCTTAAAATATAAATACAATAAACAAAAAAACTTAACATATATTATTTTCAGTATTGCCTATGCTTTAATGGCATACAATGTAACATATTATTTTAACTATATGTTCTTTGATACAATAGTTTTATTTCCAATAACTATATTAGGACTTCAAAAACTAATAGATAAAAATGATAATAAACTTTATATAATATCTTTAACATTATCAATATTATCAAATTATTACATTGGATATATGGTATGTATATTTTCATTATTATATTTTACATATGAATGCTATATTTATAAAAAAGATAAAAAAATTGTTAAAAATTTTATAATATCAAGTTTATTATCTGGACTTATTTGTTCAATAATTTTGATACCAGAAGCAATAGAATTACTAGAAGGAAAAGCACTCTTATATAAAAATCCCGAACAAACAAATTACTTTAAATTTAATTTCAATTTCCTAAATATTTTTTACAAAGCATTTCCTGGAATAATAAATAGTTACGATCTTAAATATGGTATGGTTAATATATATGTTTCAATGCTAGTTATAGTTTTAAATATAAAATACTTCTTAAATAAGAAGATTGCAAAAAGAGAAAAAAAAGCAACAATGGTATTTATATTATTTTTTCTATTAAGCATCAGTTTTAACTTAATAGATTATGCATGGCAACTATTTCAAAAACCAATTTGGTATCCAAATAGATATATATTTACATTCTCATTTTTATTGATAATAATTGCTATGAAAGAATTCATAAACATAGAAAAAAATATTAATATAAAGATAAACATATTATTAATAGTTATCTACATTTTATTAACAATTTATCCAATGTTAACAAGTAATATAAGTAATAACATAATTAAGATAATGGCATATATACTTGGAATAATATTACTAATACAATATATGTTCTTTCTAAATAATGAAAATGCAAAATATTTAATAATTTTATTATTTTTTACAGAAATAATATTTAATACAATAATAACAATAAAATCATTGCCATTCTCCACTACTCTAGAATATTATAAATTAAATAATGAAATTAACGAAACAACAATTAATGAAATTAAAAAAGCAGAAAAGAAAAATAAATTTTATAGAATGGAAATTAATTCAAATGATATAAATAATACAGGCCTAATCTATAATTTTAATGGAATTAATCATTTTAATTCAATACGAAATGATAGAATAATTACTTTCTTTAAAAGATTCAATTATAAAACAAATAGTGATGCAAGTGTAATATTTGATAATTATAATCCTTATATAACTTCATTATTAGGAATTAAATATATTAATGGAAATGATAACGAATTTTATTATAAAAATATATATAATACAAATCCTTATATTTATCTAAATAATGATTATCTTAACTTAGGATATATGATTAATTATAACAAAATAAATTTTACAAATAATAGTTATAAAAATACTGAATTATTAATAAATTCAATGTTAGATAAAAATGAAAGTATATATAAAATAGAAAATATAAAACTATATAAAATGAAAATAGTTAATGAAAATAATATAAAATACATAAAACCAGAATCAAATATAGAATCATATATAGAAATATCTAATAAAGCAGATAAAGATATATTCTTAGTTCCCAATAAAAATATATCTTATGAATTTAATTATAAAGTATATATTAATAATAAAGAAATAGAATCTGCATCATCAAAAGAATTTCCCTTATTTATTAAAAAAGATGAAGAATATAAAATCATAATGAAAACAAGCATAGTAAAAGTAAAATATGATAATACAAATTGGTATAAATTTGATTATAGTAAATATATAAATTCTATAAATGAACTTAAAAATAATCAATTAGAAATAACTAAATATGATAAAGACAACAAAATCGAAGGTAATATCAATGTCAACAATAAACAGACATTATTATTAACAATTCCATATAATAAAGGATGGACTATTAAAGTTGATAATAAAAAAGTAGAATATAAAATATGTTATGATGCATTTATATGTTTAGACTTATCAAAAGGAAAACATAATATTAAATTACATTATATACCCAAAGGATTTATAATAGGATTAATTATATCAGTAATATCTCTGATCACATCAATAATTTATATAAGAAAAAAATAATAGTTATTGTTTAACTATTATTTTTATTTTAGCATCAAATATTTTACCCATATCTATATCTTGATTTTTACCAGTATCTTTAAACTCAAAAGTAAATGTCCATTCATAAGTAGTCTTAGCAGGTATTATAACATTAGTTACAATATCAGTTTCCTTATATGGGGTCCTTTTATTAGTGATAATATTAGTTTTATTTCTTTTAACATTGTAATATAAATTATTTGTTGTAGTAAATGTATTTTTAACATCTATCCACTTCATACTTATTGTTTGAAGAGTATTAGAAGTATTTGATAATTTAAATTTTTTAGTTCCTTTCCAACCAGGAATTATTTTTGATACATCATAGTCACTTCCAGTAAGAGTAAGAACATACTCATCACCTTCATTTATATTGACATTATCTTCTTTACCATCACAGTTTGTATCACACTTACCATCACCATCTGTATCACAGTTCTTATTACAAATGCCGTCTCCATCAGTATCACAATTTAAATCACATTTGCCATCCTTATTAGTATCACAATTTAAATCACACTTTCCATCTTTATCTGTATCACAGTTTAAATCACATTTGCCATCATCATTAGTGTCACAGTTTAAATCACATTTTCCATCTTTATTAGTGTCACAATTTAAATCACATTTTCCATCTTTATCAGTGTCACAATTTAAATCACATCTACCATCATTATTAGTGTCACAGTTTAAATCACATTTTCCATCTTTATTAGTATCACAATTTAAATCACATTTGCCATTTTTATCTAAATCGCAATTTAAATCACATTTGCCATCTTTATTAGTATCACAATTTAAATCACATTTTCCATCATTATTAGTATCACAATTTAAATCACATTTTCCATCTTTATCTGTATCACAATTTAAATCACATTTTCCATCATTATCTGTATCACAATTTGTATCACATTTACCATCGTTATTAGTATCACAATTTAAATCACACTTTCCATCACCATCTAAATCTATATTAGTCTCAGGCCATCCATCTTTATCTGTATCACAGTTTAAATCACACTTTCCATCTTTATCGTTATCTTGATTCATTGGATTTCTATCAGGTTTCTTATCATTATCAGTATCCTCATTAAAATGTGGCTCTCTATCTTTATTATAATCAATGTTAATATCTGGCTTTCCATCTCCATTTGTATCACAGTTTATATCACACTTATAATCACCATCAGTATCAATATTTATATCTGGTTTTCCATCTTTATCTGTATCACAATTTATGTCACATTTTCCATCTTTATCTAAATCGCAATTTAAATCACATTTGCCGTCACCATCAAGATCAATATTTATTTCTGGCCATCCGTCTTTATCTGTATCACAGTTTAAATCACATTTGCCATCTCCATCATTATCTTGATTCATTGAATTTCTATCAGGTTTCTTATCACCATCAGTGTCTTCATTAAAATGTGGCTCTCTATCTTTATTATAATCGATATTTATATCTGGTCTACCATCTCCATCTGTATCACAGTTTATGTTACAAACATTATCTTTATCTGTATCAATATTTAACTCTGGTTCTCCATCTTTATCTATATCACAATTTAAATCACAATTTCCGTCCCCATCAAGATCTATATTTATATCTGGTTCTCCATCACCATCTAAATCAATATTAGTATCAGGCCAACCATCATCATTAGTATCACAATTTAAATCACATTTTCCATCACCATTTGTATCTTGATTAATTAAGTTAGAATCTGGTTTTCCATCTCCAGTAGTATCAACATTAAATGTAGGCTTTTTACCACCACCATAATCAACATTAACAAAAGGCTTTTTATTATCTTTTGTACAATTAACTTTGCACTCTTTAGTATCAAAATCTAAGTTAATATCAGGTACAGCATCACCATCAATATCTATATTAAATGACATACCATTATTTTTTTTAATTAAAATACCACTACTAAAAATTATAATAATAATGAACAGTAATAATAACAAAAGTATAAGTAATCTTTTCTTATGTTTCTTTTCATCATCTTCACTAATTTCATCAATATTATTATCTATATTATTAATATTATTTTGATCAATTAAATTATTGTTATTTTCTATAATATCAATATTTTTTTGATCAATTAAATTATTATTATCTTCCATAACGATATCTCCTATTATCAATACAATTTTAACATACATGATATTATTATTCAATTAAATATTTTTTGTAACAATTTAAAAACACTATAAAATTATATAGTGTTAAAATTACTTTTTTATTGTGATAATCGGTCTTACATCTAATTTATTATTATAATTCTCATATATATAAACATCTCCACTAGAAGTAAGAGAATAACCATTATCATTACTTATATCACTCATCCAATAATTGCCTTTAAATAATGAAATATCTTTAAACTTATTAACAATTAAAGAATATTCATAATAATTAATAATTCTAATTTTACTTTTAGTATATTTATTACAACTCCAATTATTACTACTTATTTCTTCTTTCGTATAACCACCGCAATACTCTCCATCACAATTCTTGTTGTCAATATCATCACATATATCATATTCTAATAAATCATCTTTTAGACTAAAATTTTTAATATAAACATTATTAAGATAATAATTTATATATGAATTACTCCACTTATATTTATCATTCTTATTACAAAATGAACTATTTTCTCCACTACAATGAGCCAACTTTTCACTTATAGGTAAATATTTCATCATAGTTATTTTATCAAAAGAATTATCAATTATAATCCATTCTTCTTTATCTATATAAACAGTAGATCCATTACAATAAAATATATTTTTATTAAAATCACTTTTAGTTGTATTTAAACATTCAACTGTAAATTTAATAGGTACACTAATATTACCATCAGTATCCTTAAACCAAATATAATGTATTCCCTCTTCATAATAATTTAATATTAAATTATTATTAGATATATCTTTCCATTCACCTTTAAAATCATCTCTATTAGATATCAAGTATTCACTAACAGGATATTTAAATTCAAATGAAATAGTCGTATTATTTTTATTTAACGATGCTTCTAAATCTTTAAATTCACTACATTCACCCTTTTGAATATTAATATTTCCTAAAAAAGTTTTATAAATACAATACTCTTTACTTTTAATATAAAATCTTACATTACCATATTTATCTTTTTCAACTTTACCAGTTCCATCAATATAATAATCTGTTTTTGTTATATTTCCATTATCAAGAATACCATATTTAAAATTATATTTTCCTTCATCTATAGTATAAATATAACCAAGTAAATCTCTTGTTCTATTTAATAAGTGTATTCTATCATATCTAAATATAAAGAATATTAATATTCCAATCATAACAATAACAAATAAAATAATTATAATTATATATTTTTTAAACTTTTTCATATCAATTATTATATACTAAAAATTTATAAAAAGAAATAAATGAAAAATAAAAAATCCTTAAAAAAGAATTCTTATTTTAAAACACCATCTGTTTTAATATCAACATTATCAATTCTATATGGATTATTAATAGTCCCATTCCCTGATAAAACAGTTACATTAGACTTTATAGAAACAGCAGGTATAAAATTTGTTTCAAAATTAACACCTAATTTACCATCAAACATACCTTTATAAATTTTTAATCCTCACCTCTTAATGATATACTATCACTACTACTATGTATTACCAAGTATATATATTACATAATAATAAAATAAATAAAAAAGTTTACACAAGTAAACTTTTTATAATAAGTAATATTGTTATATGTACTGGATAATATAAATAAAATACATATTTATTAATCTTTATATTAAAATTAGTATTAATTAATATAAATGGTAAACACAATATAGTAAAAAAAGTAGCAAAATTAAAATCAGTTGTACCAAAGAATAAATAATTTAAATAAAATAATATAAAAAATATACTTAATAATAATCCATTATTTCTACAATAATAAAATATACAAACAAGAAATAAAAAAACAATTGCATATTCAAAATTTAACAAAAATGGAAATACAAATAATATCGGAAGAATCCACCACTTTTTCTTATCTAATGCATAATATCCAAGTAATACACAAATTAATGTAAACATTACATTAGGTCTATATATATCAAATAACATACTATATGAAAATTGCGATAACAAACCAATAATAAACAATCTTAATATATATTTCTTTATACTTTTTGTATTAAAATAACCTATCATAATTGAATAAACAAACAAAGGAAAAGCTATTCTACCAATTATTCTAAATATTAAACAATTTTCAAAAAAAACTGCTCCTATATGATCAATAGTCATAGTTATAATAGCTATCAATTTAATAAAATTTGTATCTGTATTTAACTTAGTATATTCTTTCATATAATAATTATATAAAAAAAGTTATGTATTGTACATAACTATTTTTCTTCAATTCTATTAAATAATATTGTTGCTTCATTAAGTTTTATATCAGTTTCTAAATTACCAAAATCTAATGTATCAAAATCAATATTTTTAGTATTTAACATATTAAATACTTTATCACAAGTATCTGGTATATATGGTCTTAATAATACAGTAGCAATTCTAATACCTTCGAGTAAATTATAAAGTACAGTTTTAAGTCTATCAGATTTAGTTTCATCCTTAGCAAGTATCCAAGGAGTAGTATCATCAATATACTTATTACATTTCTTTAATAATTCAAATATACTTTCAAGAGCTTCATTAACTTTTAATGAATCCATCTTTTCATATACAATACTAGGTAATTCTTTAGCATAATTAATTACTGAATCATCTACTTCTTCATATACATTTGGATTAGTAACAACAGAATCAAAATATTTCTTACTCATTGCGATTGTTCTATTTACTAAGTTACCATAAGTATTAACAAGATCACTATTTGTTCTAGAAATTAATGCGGCTTCTGAAAAATTACCATCATTACCAAAAGGCACTTCTCTTAAAGCAAAATATCTAACAGCATCTACTCCATAAGAACTAATATATTCTCTTGGATCTTTATAATTACCTAATGATTTAGAAATTTTACCACCATCAATAATTAACCAACCATGACCAAACACCTGTTTAGGTAAATCTATACCTAAACTCATACACATACAAGGCCAAATAATTGTATGAAATCTTACTATTTCTTTACCAACTAGATGTAAATCAGCAGGCCAATATTTATTAAACTTTTCAGTATTTTCCGGATAACCAAGTGATGTAATATAGTTAGATAATGCATCAACCCATACATAAACAACATGCTTAGTATCAAAACTAACAGGTATTCCCCAAGTAAATGATGTTCTAGAAACACATAAGTCAGAAAGACCTGGTTTAATAAAGTTATTTAACATTTCATTCTTTCTACTAAGTGGAAGTATAAAATTAGGGTTATCTTCATAAAACTTAACTAACTTATCTTGATATTTAGATAATTTAAAAAAATATGCTTCTTCACTTATTTCATGAACTTCTCTATGACAATCAGGACACATACCATTTTCATCTAGTTGACTTTCTGTCCAGAATGATTCACAAGGTGTACAATAAAGTCCTTTATATTCTCCTTTATAAATATCACCTTTATCATACATTATTTTGAAAATCTCTTGAACTCTTCTCTCATGGTCGCTATCAGTTGTTCTAATAAAATAATCATAAGAAATATTTAAACTTTTCCATAAATCCTTAGCATTATCAATAATAGGATTTATATAATCAATTGGACTTACACCAGCATCTTGTGCTTTCTTTTCAATCTTTTGACCATGTTCATCTGTACCTGTTTGAAAATAAACATCATATCCTTTTAATCTTTTATATCTAGCAATCGCATCAGCTATAATAGTTGTATAACAATGCCCAATATGAAAATCAGCACTAGGATAATATATAGGTGTTGTTATATAAAATTTTTCTTTTTCCATAATTCCTCCTTATAAATAAAAAAGTCACAAACTAAGGACGATATAAAACCGCGGTACCACCTTAATTCATGACTAACATGCAACTTAATATTTAACGCATAAATACGATTTGACTCCAGAACCATTTAAAAGAACCATCATATTAGTTTACACCAAACACTAACTCTCTATAAATCAAGTATCTTCTTCTTTCCTTCTTCATCAATTACAATAGATTTTAACATAAAATATATTAAATGTCTATACTAAATATCATTTCTAGATAATATTTTAGCTGGAGTTTTACTAACAATTCCAATAACAGGTAAAAGACCAATTAATATATTAAATACATAAATAAATAATACAATACCAATAAATATAAAACCATTCATATAATAATTATTAGAAATATATTGAATCTTTGATAATTGACTAATAACATAAGTCATAAATACAACACCTAACATACTAAATATACTAGTAATTGTAAATATTTCTCCAAAAAACATCTTATAAATATCAATTTTCTTCATACCGATTGCTCTAAAAATACCAACTTCTTTTATTCTAGATAAGAAAGAAGATCTAACAATTAAATATATCTCAATTAATGATACAGACATAATTATTATTGCAAATATAACATTTGATTTAGCAGCAATTCTTCTGTCTTTAATATAATTACTTTTACTATAATTATAAGAATCTCTAATATTAAGTTTTAAATCACTATACTTTTTTAATGCAGCATCTTTATCTTTAGCGAATATAACAAACCCATCATTATTTCTTATATTATTATATTTAATAGTATTATTATTTACAAAATAATAGTCTATGTCAGTATTAGATGAAGTATAATATCCAACTACTTTTAACTTCTTATCATTAACTTTATAATCTAAATATTTACCTATTTTATATTCTTCACTATGAATTTCATTTATAATAACTTCATAATCATTAACAGGATAATTACCTTTTTTTAATTTAATACTATCTTTATATATTTTATAATCAAATAATAAATTATTACTTACTTCTTCTTCAATATAACTTCCATATGTAGTACTAGTAACACTTTTATTAAGAGAAATTATATTAGTAAATTCACTTTCATAAGTATATATTGATGGACTATTTGTATTACTAATACCAACTATTGTATATTTTAAATTTCCTAAATAAATTTGTCTATTTAACATATCTCCAACCGTTAGTACCCCAGCATTTTTAACACTAGCACTAGGATTTAATAGAATATTATCATAAATCATTTTATCAATTACAACTTCATTTTTATTTTTAGCAATTCTTCCATTAATTATATCTTGATCACTTAACATATTAATACTTGATAATGACCCCATCATCTTAAACTCATAATCACTTGTTTGATGAAAATCATTAATTTCAAAACTAAAATTAACTGTACTTTTACCAGGAATAACATAATTAACATTAGGATCCCTCTCAATATCTTCAATTTCCTTTGTTGTTACATTCATTTTATCAACAACTAAATAATTCTTATTTAAAGTAACAAAATCACTATCATTAATATTATTAACTGAAAATAATGAAGAAGCCGAATATGTAACAAACATACCAGATACAAAAAATCCAAACAATAATACTTTCTTTATAAAAGAATAATTTCTAATTTTAGAAAATCCATTTTTAATAGAATTAAATATATTATATACTGATGAATATTTCTTCTTATAATTATTATCAATAATTTCATGAAAATCAAAATTATATTCATTATAAATATTTTTTGATATTTTTTGATAATGATCATTAACTAATTCTATACCAGAATTTGAATCAATAACATCTACTTTATTTTTACTTTTAATATATATATTTCCATTTTGAACAACAATTGTTATATCAAGTTTATTATCTGAATCACTATAATAATCTATATTTACATTTTCATTATCTATATTTTTATGATTTTTCATATCAAGTAAATATACTTTATTATCCATTTTATAATCCAGATCAATATCATGACTATTAGTTTCATCACTTACAATAGTCCCATCTTCTATTTTTAATATTCTAGAAGCATAAAACATTGCAAGTTCACTTTCATGAGTTACAAGTATTACAAGCCTATCTTTTGATATTGCTTTTATTATATTCATAATTTCAATAGTATTTTTACTATCTAAATTACCAGTTGGTTCATCAGCAATAATAATACTTGGATCCTTAACAATAGCTCTTGCTATACCAACTCTTTGTCTTTCACCACCAGAAAGCATAGATGCAGCTCTATTTCTATATCTATACATTCCAACTTTCTCTAAAACAAAGTTAACTCTCTTCTTTATTTCTTCTTTATTTTTAATACCACATAGTTTCAATGATAAAGCGACATTATCAAATACAGACATATCATCAACTAAATAATAATCTTGAAAAATATAACCAATATTTAAATTTCTAATTCTATCTACAGAATGACTACTTCTTTTAGAAATTCTTTCACCATTAATATAGATAGAACCACTATTAATATTATCAAGGCCACCTATTGCATTCAACAATGTAGTCTTACCACACCCAGAAGGCCCCAGCAATGCTACAAGACCAGTATCATCAAGTTTTAAACTTGTATTATTAATAACATGAATTTCATTCTTTTTTCTTCTATAAAAATATTTATTAACATTCTTAAGTTCAATCATCATTACACCTCTTCCCTATATGTATTCATAACAGAATTCTTAAATAACTTTCTAGAATATCTATTAGAAACAAGAAGTGTCATTACCATTAAACAAATATACATAATAACATAATTACCAAAAGTTAAATAATCACAAGACTCTTTAATATTTTGTAAATTAATAACTCCAAAATAATTAAGTAAAACATAAATCGTAAATGCTATAAAAGCAGTATGAGATATAGTAAGTAACTCTATCTTAAGTAAATCACTAATGGCCCTTGAAGAAGAACCAAGTATTCTAAGAGTTGAATAATATACATTTCTAGATTTTAATATCAATCTTATTATAAAATATGAAATAAAGAATAAGAAAATTAATAATAATGTTAAAGCACATAACATAACAATTCTAATAATATATGAAAAAGCATTATCAGTAGTTAATGTATCAACTAGATATAATGTCTTATATCCCATATCATTAAGTTCAACAATGGTTTTTCTAACATCCTTAGTATTTAAAACAAACACTGAACTTTGAAAATAGTCTTCGCTAAATAATGAATCATAATCTTTATCATTAATAAATATACAATTATTATAGTTTTCATAGTTATATCCAGTAAGATTTGTGAAATTCTTTTTATCAGTATTACCAATTACAGTATAATTAGCATTTTTACTAAAATACATATTTGAAATATTAATTTTAAAAGATTCATTTTTACAATTATTTTCTTTACATCTATAATTATATTCTTCAGGTATTAATACCTTACCTTTGGAAACTTTACTACTTGGTAATATTTCATAATTATATGATTGATAATATGAAGTACCATCTATACCCATAAAATTATATTTAACATTACTAGCTGCTCTATTAAGATTCTTATTAAGATCATCTTGAAACTTATCAGGAACATAAAAATGTACATCATAATCATTATCATAATCATCTCTACATATAATACCAACAATTTTTACTACATATTTCTTATTAAATGTAGTAAGATTTTCAACAACAAATTCAGTATTTAATTTATTCTTACTTAAACTTTTAAAATAATAATTATCTTTACTCATTTCAATTACAACTTCATCATCCTTTTTAGGAAGATCACCATAATTTACTTCATTAATAAATGATAAACTTGATACTTTACCAGAAAGATAATAATTATCACTTGATAAAACTAAACTAGTCTCAACAAGTAAATCATTTTTAACAACATAATCAACATTAGATAACTTTTCTATATTCTTATAATCTATATCAGTTATACTAGATTTATCATTTTTTCTTATTATAATTCTTTTATCACTATCATATCCAAAGAATATATTATAACCATTAGTACTAGCCTCATATTCTACTTGTTTAAATGAAGAATATGAAAAAAATATAGATGATAATACAAATAAATATACAGCAAATATTAATATAAACTTAGAAAATATATTAAATGCATTTCTCACACCTAATCTAATTTTATTAGATAATTTAATATCACTAAAATCAGTAACATTACTTTCAGTTACCTTCTCATAATCTCTAATCTTTTGATCATTAATAACTTTACCATCATGCATAGTAATCTTTCTAGTAATATACTTTTCTATTTGATCATAATTATGAGTTACTACTATTACAAGTTTATTCTTTGATAAATCATGTAATAATTTAAGAACAGATTCACTAGATTTCTTGTCAAGATTACCAGTAGGTTCATCAGCAAGTATTATTGGAGTATTCATCGCAAGAACTCTACCAATCGCAACTCTTTGTTTTTGACCTCCACTTAACTTAGATACTTTCCTATTTCTATATTTATATAAATCAACTTGTTTTATTATTTCAATTACTTTATTTTTGATATCTTTTTTCTTTTTACCATTTAAAAGTAAGACTAGTTCAATATTTTGATATACAGTATAACTATTAACTAAATTAAAATTTTGAAATATATTTCCTACATATCTCTTACGATATTCTTCATAATCTTTTTCACTATAATGGCTAGTTTCTTCACCATTAATATACATTTCACCCTCTTCATAAGAATCAAGACCAGAAATAACATTTAATAAAGTACTTTTACCACTACCACTTTCACCTGTTATAGCTATAAATTCACCTAAATCAAACTTTAAATTAACTCTACTAAATCCAGCAGAAACCATCCCCTTATTATAGTAAAATTTAGATACATTTTTTAATTCTAACATACCTTCTCCTCACTTATAAAAATCATCATATTCTATTTTATACACAATTTAATAGAATTATATATTAATTTTTACTTATTTACTCTTCTTTAACATAAATTTTTCAGCAATCTTATATTTATCTCTATTAACAACATATAAATAACCAAATATACTAAATACAACCGCACCAACGAAATTAACAATTAAATCTTTCATCGTATCATTAAGTCCCAAATCAAGATAACCACCTTCAATTACAGTTTCACCTGAAGAAGAATAAATAACTGTTTTATTAATATCATTTATTACAATAGCTTTATTTTTACCTTCAGGATTTAACCATACAGAAGAAACAGTTGTTACAAGTTTATCTTTCTGCATATCACTAAGCATAACTTTATCAATACTATACTCTAAAAACTCCCATAACACACCAATTGTCATTGAAAAACAAAATGCAACGATAGTTAAATATATAGGTGATAAATTAATCTTTTCACTATTATTATTAAATAAATCAATTAAAGCAAAACCAACAGCTGCGCATAAAAATCCATTCAATGTATGTAAAGCAGTATCAAAATGTTTAAAAGTTCCATAAAAGTTTTGAATTTCTCCAAGTATCTCAGAAGAAAATATAAAAAGTAAGATAATTATTTCAAAAGTATTAGGTAAATCTATTTTAAACTTTTTAGATACAAAATAAGGTATTAAGAATTGTACTAATACTAACACACATAAAAATACATTCCAATAATTATGTAATATTAATTGTCTTATAAAGACTAATATAACAAGAAATCTAAGTAACAAATAAACAGTCAATACATCTTTTCTACTATTCTTATATGCTTCCTTTATTTTTTTCATAAATCACCTACTTATTAAAAATATTATATCAAAAAAACTATATTTTACATATAGCTATAATATCATTTTCTCTCTATCTTTAATATTTATATTTTCAATATTTCTTGCTTCAATAGTTAAATCATTTATTAATTGCTTAGTTTTATTAGAAGTTCTAGAAGATAATGAAATAGGAATCGAAGTTACTAAATTATCAAGATAACAAAAAACATTGAAATTTTACTTTCAATGTTTTTAATTTGCTTATTAATTTTTAGAACCGCTACCTGATAATGTAACAGTTAATGTTTTATCAACACCATTTCTATTAACAGTTATCTTAATCTTATCTCCTATGTTATATTTATATAATTGATATCTAAAATATGAAGAATTAGTTATTTCAACATCATTAATTTTTACTATTTTATCTCCACTCTTAAATCCAGCTTTTTCAGCAGCTCCACCTTTTTCTACATATTCAACATATACTCCACTCTCACCGCTGAAATAATTAGTTGAATCATAAACAGATATACCAATGTAAGGTCTAGTTATTTTTTTACCACTTATAATTGATTCAGCATACTTTAATGCATCTTCTATAGGAATAGCAAAACCAATACCTTCAATTTGTGAACTAGCAAGCTTCATATTTGTAATTCCAATTACTTCACCATTAGAATTACATAAAGGACCTCCACTATTACCTGAATTAATTGCTGTATCAGTTTGTAAAACACTCATAACATAATTATCAACTTGAACTAATCTATTTTTTCCACTTAAAATTCCTCTTGTAACACTCCATGAATAAATAGAAGAATCTACAGGTGTTCCAACAGCAAATGTAGTGTCACCGATTCTTGTATTTTCACTACTTCCAGTTGTTGCCACACTTATAACTTTATTTTTATCTACTGCTAAAACAGCTATATCAGAATATTCGTCATATCCAACTACATTAACTTCTTCTTCAGTGTCATTTGTAAATACCACACTAACATTACTACCCCCACTAATAACATGATAATTTGTAAGAATATAACCATTCTTTGAATCAACTTTAAATACAAAACCGCTACCAGTAGAATACAACTTTCCTCTAGAATAATTTTTAACAGTTACAACAGAATCATATACTTTTTCAACAGCATCAGCTATTCCAGAATCTGTAACAGTTACATCTTTAATTGTTTTAGTAGTTTCAATAACTAAATTTTTTAAATAAAATTCATAAAACAGACCAAAAGCCACTAAACAAACACAAAAAGTTATAATGACATAAACAATGCCATTATTATTTGATTTTTTATTATTAACTTTCTTTGCTATAACATTTTCTTCAACAACGGTAACATCTTTTTCCTTATTTTCTTTTTTCATTCTTTCCACCTCTAAATATATTCTATTTCCCAAATGTTAATATTTTGTGAAAAAATTATTAATTTTTTATTAAATTTTACTAACATAATTATTATACTCAAAAAACAAAATAAAAAACATTTATACATACTATTACTATATAAATGTTATCAAAAAAATACAAAAAATTCAACACTTAAAAAATATATACATGATTAATATAAAAGATGTACAAAAAATAAAAAAACTAGGAAAACCTAGTTATTTTTATCATGGGGCGCAATATGGGAATCGAACCCATGCATAACGGGACCACAATCCGCCGTGTTAACCACTTCACCAATTGCGCCATGAACAAGAAGTATTATATCAAAATAAATATATTATTTCAACACCTTTTCTTGTTTTTTCTACATTTTTACTATTCATAAGACCATTTTAACAAACTATATAATACAGATCTAATTCCATAATTATAATATTCATCCTTGAAATATTCCGGCTTTCTAGTATAAGTCCTAATAGTTTCCATTGTAATAACAGGATAACTATACTTTAATTCACAAGAATTATTAATATGTTTATCAGTTGATAATCTACCAGTCTTGCTACTCATAACAAAACCATTAGCAAGTTCCGCCATAAAGTCAGTAACAGATCCATCATTTCCTTCTCCAACTTCTTCAGACGATAATCCATACACAGTATATTTATTAATCTTAGCAATATCTTTAGCAAACTTAAGTGTAATTTTATTAAATTTATTTGATAAATTTGGTTTTCCAGCATATATAACTCTACCTTGACTATGAAGATTAATATAAGCATAAGTATTTTTATAATGTTTTAACATAAAATACATAGCAGCCCTGGTTTCAGGTTCACTTCCTAATTCTTCACCACCGAAATAAGCGGTCTTACTAGTTGTTTTAGTTAAAGATACATTATATAGAAGCTTTTTACCACTAAAGTATAATCCCGCATTTTGTACAG
>JABLTK010005677.1_pt1 | contig 21383 bp, 32 predicted proteins | sample 7160131 | NCBI WGS metagenome assembly JABLTK01 (sample SAMN14651221, study PRJNA627086) | human gut metagenome | isolation source: feces | host: Homo sapiens
AAAGCGCATGGTCGTGCGTTTTTTTGAGAGGCAGAGACAATGCGTGAAATGCGGTGAAATGGGGGTGATAGTTCCAGTTGTCTCCACCAAAAAGCCCGCAAACCTTGTGTTTGCGGGCTTTTTCATTTTTCGTACACGAAATTTACACGAATTTTGGGGGATGTGCAGAATGGTTTTGTCATTTTACTTTGTTGAGGACAGAAAGTGAACGCTCGCTCTCGCGCGGATAGAGGTGCGCGTAGGTGTTCCAGGTCATTTCGATTTTGGCGTGCCCGAGCCGCCGGGCAATCTCCTGAATGTTGATGCCCTCGTTGGCAAGCAGGCTGGCATGGCTGTGCCGGAAGTCGTGGACGCGGATATGCTTCAGCCCGGCCATATCCGCATAACGGCGATTGTGACGGTCCACATTGGAATCTGTGAGCACACCGTTTTCTCCACCGCCGCATACACGGTAGTTATCACGATAAGCGTCTCGCGCTGCGAGGCGCTTTTTGTATTCTGCGAAAATTTCCATCAGCGGCTCGGGGATTTCGATGGTGCGGTAGGATGTTTTATTCTTAGGCAGCGTTTCAACCGCGCTTTCTCCTTTGACCTTCTGCGTAACCGATCGACGGACGGTGAGCAGTCCCTCGTCGATGTCCGACCAGCGCAGCGCGTTGATCTCACCTTTTCGCATCCCCATATAGTAGGCGATGCAGAAAAAAACATAGTACGCATATTCGGAGAGGGTACCTTTTGCCTCGGCATCCGCCAATGCTGCCGCCTTATACCGCAAAAACTCGTCTGCGGTATAGTAGTGCAGCTTGTCGGTCGGCGGGGTGAAATCGGTGTCTTTGAAATTGCCGACGGTCAGAAGCGGATTGCGGGGAAGGTGTTCCATCTTGACGGCAAAGTTCAGCATTGTGCGAAATTCGCCGTAGATGTTCTTCTGCGTTTTCGGCGCGAGTGCAAGCGCCGTGATCGACTGCTTCCAGTCCTGGAGCTTTTGCGCGTTCAGGCGATCGAGTCGTTCTTTCTGCATGGTTGGGAGGACATAGCGGTTCAGTATGCGTTCCGTCTTCTCTGCCGTAGAGCGGCGAACCTCTGTGCGTTTTGCGGCAAGGTACTTTGCCGCCAGCTCGCCGACGGTCATGCGCTCGGCGGGCGTGATTTGCCCGGTCTTATATTCGGCTGTAAGCTGGGATTCAAGCAGTTTAGCCGCCTCGGCGCCGACTGCCGCGCGGGTGAGGCTGTGTGCCTTGCCGTTTTTGTCGGTATAGTTGACGCGAACGGTGTAGAGGAACAGCCCGTCCCGTTTTTTATTGGTTTTGTAGATGGGCAAGAGAGTCACCTCGATTCCGACTTTGCACAAAAAATCAGTCCTTCTCGCGCAAGCAGTCTTTCATAGTTAAATACATAATCCTTCCAAAGGCTTCGTCTACCGCATCAGCGACAGAATCGACATCTTCTTCAGACAGGTAGAGCCGAGAAATACTAAGTGCATCGAACAGTTCGTAACATACCAAACGGATGCTGTCATCGGCGTGTTTCTTCAAAAATCCTGACACATAAATGCGATACATATTTCCTTTTGAAACAATCGCATCAAACGAGTCTTCCATGCCATACAAAGCCGCCAACTTGTACACATAATTGGCAACCCAAAGATTCAAATCGTCTATAAGTGCATCTTGGTCGCTATGAATCACTGCGTATTGAGCCCACGGCGAAATGTACTCGCTTTCCAAGGCGCCCAATGCGAAGAATGGCAGGATCAAATCGCAGAGTTCAGCATGACCGCGTTCGGTGTGGCTTGCAAGTGTAACTACTGAAGTCGCAATGAATCCGGTCGCTCTTTCGATCGCATGCACGCAGCTATTATATGTCTGCATATCCTGCTCTGTTTTTGCGGATGCTTCGCATAGTTCGCTTTCATCTTGTAAACGATCCGTTTGTGCCATATTGTTCCCGCGCCGTTCGATCTTTTCCTGCACCGCCGGCCTTTTCCTTTTTGCGCTGCAGGCGGCAGACAGCAAATAGAGAAAGAACAATGCAAAGAGTACATAGTATATGATCGGGAAGGCAGGCCCGATTATGCCGCGAAAAAGCGTTTTGCCACAGATGACCCAGACAAGCCCGACGATCCACAAGATAATATCTGCTATCGTTGTCGCTGTCGGCAGATAATTAAATGCCAGAGGGTAAAGCAAGGTCGCTGCTGCAAGCAGCCATGCAGGCGCATTCAAAGCAAGGAACGGCGGCACGATTACAACGGAGAACACCAGTAAAGTAATAAAGTCGAAAATGTGTCTAAACAATGCTGAAAAGAATTTCTTCATGTTTTTCTCCCTATTCAAATTCTGATTTCAGTCGCAAAAGCAGCATTTACAGGGCGTTTTTTCAAGCGCTGCCGCTTCTGATATGGAGACGGCGTGCGTGCTTCTGCTTTGAATCTGAAAACAAGTCGCTTTATGATACCGCTCGCCGTGGCTTGTGATATAGACGGTTTCTTCCTGCTCTGGCGCATCGGCTTCATCGGCGGAGAGGGCTGCGGCAGCAAGTGTCGGTTCGGTCGGCGTTGGTTCTGCGCGGGTACGCGCGGTGATGACGAATGTCTGCGACTGCGCCGTGTCGTGCGTGTATGTGGGGTTTCGAAAATACATCACTACTGACACAGACGCGATGACGAGCGCAAGCGCAGCGCCGACGCTTGCATAGAAAACCGGAAGCGGGCGTGTCGGCTTTATCTGCGGCGCTTCCTGCGGCTCTGCCTGCAATTCTGCGAGCACATGTGCCGCACGCTCGCGGTCCAGGAGCGTCATCCGCTGGATCTGTTTGACGGTGCGGACGCGCGCTGCGCGCAGCGCATCGAGCGGCGCGAGCAAAGCGTAGGCAAAGGCATCCGCCTCACGCTCCTGGGCAGTATCAGATGCGTCATACCCGAGTGCGCCGGTTGCGATATGCCGCAGCACGATATGCCCGATTTCGTGTGCCAAGGAAAACAGCCGCGTGCCGACGCTGCAGGTATCATCATAAAACACGACATTGCAATCCATCACGCGCGTGCAAAATGCCGGGCAGTGCATATAGTCATCGAACGACAATTTTTCGAGGATGGGGGCGCCTTCGGCGTAGGTCAACAGCTTATACCCGAGGGCATCGCAAAGATGCCTCATGGTATCGAGACGCAGGGGCAAGGCGAGTTTGTACTGTTTTGCGAAATCGTCGGCAATACGAATGATGTTCTCCATGGTTGAAATCTCCTTAAAAATAAATTTCAGGGTTGCGCTAAGGAGATTTTAACAAATTTGTCGAAAAATGTCGCCGGTTTAGTGTATTTTCATCATTTTTGTGCAAAGTGTTCAGATTTTGAAGCCATTGCTGAACAGGCAGATCCCCACGCCTCCGAGGGCAAGATTCCATGCGTTGAACGAATGCGCCATAATGCTGAAAACTGCATATACAATACTGATCAAAATGACAATAATTCCTGCCGCAATGTATGCAGCACGACTTTTCTTGCCGATAACCGAAATCAGAAAATTGCCGAATGAATAAGTATAGCCTGCACACAAGCCGGAAAGAAGCACGATCCAGCCAAAACGAGCAACTGTGAAATTCGCAACCCAACGAATCAAGGGAACGTTTACAATGATGTTGGCAACCCCGGCAAAGATGTATCCGCTGATAAAAAGCATGAGAATTACGCCGAGCGGCGCGACTACAGAGGCAGCTGCTGTTCTTAATTTTGACATATCGAACCTCTTATATAAGAATTGAAATTATTACTTTTCTTTGTTCTTGAAAGCCTCGAGCGTAGAACGGATGATTTCCTCAGCGTCGGCGGGGACTTCGATGATCCGACGCTCCTTCCCTTTTCCGATGACGACCGCCATGTGCGCGTTCGATTCGTCCAGCAGCTGCTGCAGCGCCTCACTTCCGTGGGGCGTTTTTTTGATGTCGTTTTTGCCGAGCAAGTAATCGACCGATACGCCGAAATAGTCGGCGATACGCTGCAAAGTGGCGCGGCGCGGAACGGATTTATCCGTCCAGCAAGAGTAAGTTGCGGGGGTGATGCCGACTTTTCTACAAACGGAAGTAGGCGATTCATTCCGCTGATTGCAAAGTCTTATAAAGTTTTCCTTAAACATGATGCACCTCTACAAAACACAAATTTAAGTTTGCAAAGTTGTGCAACATTAACAAACTTTGCAAAACTAAAATATTTTAATTGACAATTAAGGTTTGATAGGTTATAATATAACCGCAGTAAGCGATTAACCACAGTATACCACGAAAGGAGAAAAAACGCAATGCGCAAGAAAAAGAAAAAAACGGCAGCGGCATTGCACTTTTTGAGGAGGAAATGATATGAATATCGGAGAAAACCTAAAGCATATCCGCGAAACACGCGGTATGACGCAAGTCGCGCTTGCCGAAGCGGTCGGTGTTACCCCATCTATGATTACACAGATTGAACGCGGAACGAAAGCCCTGTCCGTACAGCTGGCAGTCGCCATCGCACAGGCGTTGGAATGCACTGTCGCTGAGTTAGCGGGCGTACAGTGAAAGGAGGCGGACGCATGAACACACCGAGAATTGCAAGCGTGGAGGTGGCGGTGGAGCTGTATTACAGCACCTTTGCGCTGTACACGGCAGATCTGCGGAAGCTGTTTCCGGACGCTTCGGCAACGACACTCAGCCGCCTGAAGCGCGCGGCGCGCGAGTACACGCTCTCGCACGGACTGATGCTGATTGACAACCTGTCTGTACCGACCGACGACGCCTACAAGGCGTGGGGGTTGGACATCGGGAAGCTGGAGGCGAAGTTCAAAAAGCTGAAGAACCTCGGGCTCGGCACGGCAAAGGAGGAAACGGCATGAACGAGCTTTTGATTTTGGGGTTTTTACTGGCGGTGTTTACGGTCGTCTGCGCCGCCGTGGAGGCGGTAGAGAGCCGGGACGCGATCGTCGCCTGGCTTGACCGGGAGATCACGGCGCACTATGCGGCGCGGATTGCAAAGCGGCGTGTGCGGGAGGCCTTTCGGCGGGCAGGAGGTGAACCAGATGCGGGACGGAATCAACTTTAAGGTCGATCGCGAGATCGGCGCAGGCACGTTTGTGGTGAACGCCTACCGCTTCGGCATGTTTACCGGGGCGCTGCGCGGGCATCTGGACAACCGCAGCGGCGTGATCCGGCTCTACCCGCACGCCGGGCTTGTGCCGGGGGTATTCCATGCGTCGGACTTTCCGATCGCGCTGCGCTTCTGCGAGATTCCCTACGAAAGGAGGGAGAGGGCGTGAAGGTATACGAGTTGATGCACCTGCTGGCGACTTGCCCGGCGAGTGCGGATGTGCGTGTGTCCAAGGTGCTGGGGCTGGACGAGCTTGCCGACCTTGTAAAGGAAACACACGGCGAAGGCGTCGCGGAAGTCTCCGGCACGGTCACTGATTTCCACAAGCGCACCGCCGTCACAGAGAACGATACGGTTGAATTGTACTTAGATTGAAGGAGGAAACAGACATGGGAACTTGCGAATACTGCGGGCAGGTGATAGCGGGTGCGGAAACCGACGAGGAGGCGACGGCGGAATGTCTTTGCTTTGAGGCGACTGCACGGCGCAAGCGGGTCAATGCCGCCAAGGAGGCAAAGAAGATCGTACACGATCTGTTCGGCGCGGGGGCGGAGGCACGCGGGCTTGTCCCGCTTGCCGACGGCGCGGTCTTTGCGCTGTGCGCGCTGGTGGACTTGATCGGCCGCGGGGACGTCCAGAAGGTGGCTGTGGTCGTACCGGCGATCTGCACGGTGCGCATTGCCATCAGCGGGAACAAGATCACGGTGGATCGCGTGGAGGGAAAGAAGGTGTCGGGCGTTGCCGGGGAGAACTGACAAAGCCGTGCGAGCACAGATGACCGCGACGGTACAGGCCTATCTTGCACGGCTTCCCGAGCCGCGCGAGTTGCCGGAGAAAATTGAAATCACAATCCGATACAAGGAAGGAGTCGAGCGGCACGAGATTCCGCTCGGGAACGAAAAATGACAACAAGAGAAAAAGCCTATGCGAAGCTGGAGGAGCTGAAGCAGCTTGTACTTTCGGGGACTGAGCCGGGAGAAGCACACAACCGTCTGCTGCGGCAGGGCGTACAGGCCTACACGGCGGTGCTTACCGATGCAATCAATCCGTATTGTCGCGAAGAACTGCCGTATATTTTGGCGGCGCTGAAGATCACGACATCCAATATCGAAAAGGCGGCGGGCAAGGATGCTGCGGAAATTGCAGACGGCATCGCAAAGATGTTTTCCGTGGCGGCGGTCGTTTTGCCGGCGGACAACCCCTTTGCCGATGCTGCCCGCGCTGCGGCGGAGGCAGATCTGTGAAAAAAGCCGAGAAAAACTATGTGGTGGTCATCCCGGCAGAGACGCATCTGTATGTCAAGCGTGTGAGCGACGGCAGTCCGGTCGGTCGGGTGCTGTCCGGGCTTGTCGGCGGGTCGCTGTGGTATCGCAGTGCGGGAAACGGTCTCTTACTGGTCACAGGAGAGGGCGACCGGCCGGACCGGCCGGACGGTGCGCTGAATGCGACCGCGACCGCCGTGCTCGGCGGTGCATTTGTGCGCGGCGACGCGGTGCTGATGCGGTTTGGCGCAGATGACCTTGAGATGTACACAAAGGCGGAGGCACAGGCGGTGGCGCAGGTGCTGCACGATGTGGTGTGAAAGGAAGGCGTGATAGGATGACCGGGCTTGTTGTAGACAACTTTGCCGGAGGCGGAGGGGCTTCGACCGGCATCGAAATGGCGATCGGGCGCAGCGTGGACATTGCAATCAACCACGACCCGGATGCAATCGCCATGCACCGCGCCAATCACCCAGCGACGAGGCACTATTGCGAAGATGTATGGCAGGTTGACCCTGTGGCAGCCTGTGCAGGTGTCCCGGTCGCACTTGCCTGGTTCTCCCCTGACTGTACGCATTTCTCGCGGGCAAAGGGTGGCAAGCCCGTGGACAAAAACATCCGCGGTCTTGCTTGGGTAACGGTCAAATGGGCTGCACTGGTTCGTCCTGCCGTGATTATGTTGGAAAATGTGCCGGAGATTCGCACATGGGGACCGCTCGGCGCGGACGGCAAGCCCATCAAGGCGCGCGCCGGTGAAACCTTTGACGGCTTTGTAAAGGCGCTGACCACAGGCATCCCGCAGACGCATCCGGCGTTTGCCGAGATGTGCGATGCGTTGGGCATTGCGCAGGATTCCGAGCTGGCGCAGAAGATTTCGCGCGGGTTGGGGTATGACCTGGACTACAAGGTTTTGAAATCCTGCGACTACGGCGCGCCGACGACAAGGACAAGGTTTTACATGATTGCGCGGTCGGACGGTCGTTCGATTGTGTGGGCAGAGCCGACATATGCGCCGAGGGACAGTGCAGATGTTAAGGCTGGTCGCAAGCTGCCGTATCATACTGCTGCCGAATGCATTGACTGGTCGATACCCTGCCAAAGCATCTTCGGTCGCAAAAAACCGCTGGCGGAAAACACGATGCGGCGGATTGCAAGGGGCATCCAAAAATTTGTGGTCGAGAATCCGGAGCCGTTTATCGTGCCGATTGGCTACGGAGAGCGGGACGGACAGGCGCCGCGCGTGAACAGTATCGACCGCCCGCTTGGAACGGTTGTTACCGGCGGGAAGCACTACCTTGTTGCCCCGACGCTGATACAGTATCACAGCGAGACAGGCAAGGACGAGGTGCGCGGGCAGGAGCTGGACAAGCCGATTATGACCGTAGATACATCGCCGCGCTATGCCTTGTCAGCCGCGTACATCATGACAATGCGTAATCACATGGACGGTCAGCCTGCCGACGAGCCGCTGACGACCATCTCTTGCAGCGGCGCACACCATGCGGAGGTGCAGGCGTTTTTGGTCAAGTATTTTTCAAACGGCGCGGCAAAGTCGGTTGACGAGCCGCTTGACACCGTCACGACAAAAGACCGTTTTGCGCTGGTGACGATCCACGGAGAGCAGTACATCATCACGGACATCAAGATGCGCATGCTGCAGCCGCGCGAGTTGTTCAATGCGCAGGGCTTCCCGCGCAACTATGTGATTGACCACGACGCAGACGGACATCCATACGGCAAAAGCAAGCAGGTTGCCCGTTGCGGCAATGCGGTGACACCGCCTGTGCCCGCCGCGCTGGTGCGGGCGAACCTGCCGGAAATGTGTAAGGGGGCGAGCGCATGAACATTTACAATGGCGAATATTCGGGAGAATATAAGTCGAAGTTGATATGCTTAGATTTTTCGTTTAACGAGTTTGTATTTCTTACCCGTGAAGAAGCAGAAAAAGCAATGGAAAGGATGAAAGAGAATGACCTGTGAAATCCGAGAAATTTGTGGTGATTGGGCATTGAGCATAAATTTCCTATATGAGACGGTAACGATTTATTTCAACTCACTGCAAAACGCAAAGAATGTGAAACATATAATTGAAACCGACAAGAGTGTGCCGAATTGCGCTACTGTGTGCGATATGGTTGAAGTTGTGCGATGCAAGGATTGCCGATATTGGCAGGACAACAACGGCGGCTACCCGCATCCCGATTGCAAGTGGGGGAATGACGAAACGCCCGATGCTGATGATTATTGCAATTGTGGGGAAAGGATGAAAGAAAATGACGAACGAAAGAGCCATTGAAATACTCGCCCCGGAACACCGGGAGCATTACGAAAGCATAGAGCCTGTAAACGAGGCTTGCCGAATGGGCATGGAAGCCCTCAAAAAGCAAATGCCTCAAAAGCCCACTATCGACGAGTACGACGACGGGACCTATGCATATATTTGTCCCTGCGGAGCGGAGATAAAGGAAAATCAAGCGTACTGCGATATTTGCGGGCAGGCTTTGGATTGGGGTGACATGTGATGCAGATGAGCTACGGAGAGATCGTGCGATCCTACAAGGAGGCAAAGGAGCCGAAGAAGCAGATCGGCATATTGGCGGAACTGAATGCCGTCGGCAAGGACGAGATCGCGAAGATCCTGTACAATGCGGGCGAGATCAACAAGATGACCTACGGGCAGTATCAGCGGCACGGGAAGAAGGCGGTGAAAACAGAGCCAGCCGAGACGGCAGAGGTATGTGAGCAGTCCGCCCCGGACGGTGAACCGTGCCGGGTGCCCGAAAAAGCCGAAAATGTGCAGGTGCCGGAGGCGGTGATCGAGATTGTGAGGGACACGCTGGCAGAGCTGAAAAGCGCTTACGGCAATGCGAAGAATGTCGTCGTGCAGTACGAGGAGATGGAGGCATTCCTCGCGGCGGCGACGGCGGACAAAGCAGAATAATATCACGGTGCGCAAAAAAACAAAAAAGCGACGAAAACCGTCGCTTTCTTGCGAGTTGCCTCGGTTGCCGATGCAAATCTGATCGGGATTTACACCGCGAGAACAATCTCATTTTCTTTTGAATCCGCGCGCAGTGCGGAGACACTGCGTGACATGCCGGATCGCTCCGGCGCCTATAGGATAGCATAGGCTTTTGGCTTTGTCAATAGAAAAAAGAAAAAAGGCGGGAAAATCCCGCCTTTGCGTGTCAATCCCAGCAGTCAGGGACGATAAATTTGTACTCCTCGTCCGAACCGCGGTCGAGATAAAACACCTTGCCCTTGTAGTTGCCGTTGTACATGTCCGGGTCTGCATACCCGGTGCGGATGCCGAACAGGGCGGAGATGTCGCCGTTGTAGTCCCACGCAATATCCATGTCGGTATCGCATGTATTTTCGTCAATCATCCACACTGTACCTGGCAGCTCCTCCCGGATGTCCTCGACCGGCTCGGGCCTGCTTAGCTCGCCGAATGCTTTACATGGCATGATGCCCGTGCCAAACGGATTGACAAAGGGCAGCATGCCGTTTCCGATGCCTTCGATGTTGGCTACTATGACGGTGTTCTCACCGCAGCACATGATAAGCGCATTTTTGCCGGCGGCTTCTTCAAGGTTGTACATGTTTTTTTCCCTTTCGATGTCTTCAAGTTTTTCGACAATCAGGTGTTCAACCCACTCTGGCGGAAGTGACCTCCCGCTTTCCCAGTTTTCAAGCGTCCGCTTGGGGATGCCGAGCAAATCGGACATCCCCTGCTGTGTAAGCCCTGCGGCTTTGCGTGCTTCTTTGATTGTCATATCAGTCCACCACACATCTGTAGTATTTGCCGCCGCCCTCCGGCGTCCAGCGTACTTGGCTGATTGTCTTGCCGCCCGTGGTCTTAACTGTTACGACCTGGTCAACACCATACGCCGCGTACTTGTCGGCGCATACCATGGCGCTGCGCGTGTGTACCTTGTACTCTCTCTCGCCGATAACGCAGATGTATGTTGACAGCGGCCTTGTGCTGACCAGTTTGCCGTTGATAAACGCCGCCCGGTTTTCTGCCTCTTCGCGGCGTTCCGCTTCGGTTTCGATTCCGTCGTCAAAGCCTTCGGCTTCGGCGCGTGCCCAGTCTTTAACATACTTCTTCCAGTCGTCCAAATCACTGTCGGCGATGACGAAAGCGCAGCCGTCCGTGCCTTCAAGCAGACGTTTGTCATAGGAGAAACTTTGATAGATGACTTCTTCGTCGCCCATGTCAGTCCATCCGTTGTCCCATCTTTTAAGTTCGATTTCCAGTGCCTTGCCGTTTTCGTTTACAACCTTAAACATTTCTTGTTCCTCCGTTTTTTGTTTTGGGATTGATTCCGGGGGTATCTCCGTTCCCCCGATGATTAAATTATACCACCTTGTGGGTGGTTTGTCAACAGTTTTTTTCAAAAAAACCACCAAATTGGTGACTTTTTTAAGATTTTCGAAAGGATAACGGCGTTGTGGTTTTTGCCGGAGTTCGATTCTCCGGACGCCGACCATGATATTAAAAAACAAAGCGGCGGATGCCGCTTTGAATCCCTGCATGTTATGTTAAGTTTATGACCATTTACATATAGAAAGAAACCGACAGGCGCGTATCGCGGGCGCGGGTACGCGCGTGGGGACGGACGTAAGGGCAGACAGACATTTTCTTTTCACTCGAAAAAATATATCCCGGCGCGAGCCGGGCGGGGCGTGAATGCCGGTGTGGGAAATCTCTGATTTTCCAGCACCGGCAGAGAGGGCGCGGACGCCCTCTTTTAAGATCAATTTCGCAGGAGGCAAACATGGCGACACGAATCAAGCAGGTGGAGATCACCGCGGGAGACTATCTGCGTGTGCATTACTTCCCGGTGCGCAACTATCACAGGGGCAGACGGACAAAGCAGTTCCGGCCGTCGTCGGCCGCGCAGGAAAAGTACAACCAGAAGCGGCGCGAGCTGCATCTGCGGGATCTGCTGCACGCGAACTTCACCGACCTTGACTTCGCGCTCCGCCTCTCCTACGACGGCGAAAGCCCGGACATCGAGGGGGCGCAGGGCTGCATCCGGCGCTTTCTGCGCCGCCTGAAGCGCGCGTACAAGCGGGCGGGCGTGGAGCTGAAATACATATACTGCACCGAGCGCGGCAAGCACGGCGGCCGCGTGCATCATCACCTTGTTGTCAACGCCTGCCCGGCACTGACCGACAATCCTTATTTCTTCCGCCGCATGTGGAACAACGGCGGGCTGCCGGGCAAGAGCTATGTCTACGCGGCGCCGCTGGAATTTGCCTGCGGCAAGGACGGCGACTACGAGGACGGCGGGCTGACGGGCCTGTCAAAGTACATCATCTACGACAAGCAAAAGGAGACGGACAAGCAGTACAGCCGCAGCCGCAACCTGGTCGAGCCGCAGGTGCGCGAAAGCATCGGCGCGATCTCACACGCGGCGGTGGACCGCATCGTCGAGACGGGAGATCTCACGGACCTTGCCGAACACTACCCGGACTACGACATTTACAAGACGCAGATCGACAGTTTCGACGCGGCCGACCCGGGCGCGCCGCCGATGTCCGGCACGTTTGTGACGGTCTTTTTGTGCCGCAAAGCCATGACCTATAACATCACGGGTAACATCACGGGAGGCAGAAGATGAAGACGCAGAAGAAGATGCGCAGCCTGAAGATGGGCTATGCCAAGCAGCAGATGATCTACCGCACCTGCCGCCGCTATGATGCACAGCCGCCGGCGGTGCAGGAGAAGATCGAACGGCTGTGCTACACGGTGACGCACGGCGATCGGCAGAAATACCGTGCGCTGTTTGCAGTGGTGACGAGCGGCAAGTCGATCCGCCGCATCGCGTTGGAGCATTATTACTCGGAGCGGCTGCTCTACGATCTGCGCCGTGCGTTTTACGAGGCGTGGAACTGTAAAAAATAAGTTTCACATTTTTCCACGAAAAAAAGCCCGGAAGCCTTGTGTTTACGGGCTTTTTTCGGCGTTCCGAAAGTGTGCGATAACTGAAAGAAATTTGTGCTATAGTGGATATAGACGAGGTGACAGAGCGGTCACGGGAGAGGGGCGGGAAAATTGAAAGAAAGGAAATTCCGAAGCGCTGCAGAGTTTGCTGCGCTGTGCGATGACTATTTTAAGTCTATCAGCGCGGTGGTGCCGGTCGAGCGCATCAAATGGGAAAAGGGCGCGGACGGAAAGTGGATCAAGCGCACGGTCCCGGTCACGGCGCGAAGCGGATGCCCGATGACCAAGCTCGAATGGTTCACGCCGCCGACTGTTGGCGGGCTGTGTGCGCATCTCGGAATTTCCCGTCATACATTCTCCGCGCTTGCAAAAAGCGCGAGGTTTGCCGATGCTGCGGCAGCCGCACGCGCTGTCATCACGACCTACCTCGAGGAGCGCATCAGCGATCCGGAGGCACGGAACATCAAGGGGGTGCAGCTCTCGCTGGAGACCCTGACGGCGGCGGCGCAGACGGACGAGGCGGCACAGGCCGTTCCGATGACCAACGCGGAGCGCGCCGAGCTGCTGCGCGAAATGATCGAAAATGGCTTTATCGACGCGGACGAAAGCGGCACTTGACGACGCGCTCGTCTGGTACAAGTCCCTGCGCGACACCTCCAACACGGCGTTTCTGTCGCTCTACAACGACCGACACCGCTATCTCGTGCTCAAGGGCGGCGCGGGCAGCGGCAAAAGCAACTTTGCGGCGCATAAGGTCCTGGATCGCTGCATGCGCGAGGGCGGACACCGCTTTCTATGCTGCCGCAAAGTCAAAGAGGACATCCGCAAGAGCATTTTCGAGCAGCTGCTTGCCCTGGCGGCGCAATACTATCCGGGGATGCCGGTCGAGGCGAACCGCACGAACTTTGACATTCGTTTTCCCTCCGGCAGCGTGATCTACTGCGTGGGGCTGAACGATGTTTCGCGCCTGAAATCCATCTACGAGATCACGGACATCTGGATCGAGGAAGCGACCGAAATCAGCGAGAGCGACTTCGGGCAGCTGGACATCCGTATGCGCGGCAAGTCGCCGCACTACCGGCAGATGATCCTGACCTTTAATCCGGTTTCGGTCACGCACTGGTTAAAAAAGCGATTCTTTGATGCGCCGGATGCGCGCTGCCGCGTACACGAGAGCAGCTATAAGGACAACCGCTATCTGGACGCCGAGGACATCCTGACGCTGGAACAATTCAGGGAAACAGACCCGTATTATTACGAAGTTTACTGCCTCGGGCACTGGGGCTCGACCTACAGAAGCATTTTCCCGACCGACAAGGTGATTGCCAGACGGGACGCTGCGCCGAAGCCGCTGCGCATCGGTCTGTTCGAGGGCGGCAGATTCCGCTGTGCGGCAGACGGTTTTATCAAAATCTACGCAGAGCCTCGCGCGGGACGCCCGTATGTTTGCGGCGCGGACACTGCCGGAGAGGGCAGCGACTTCTTCGCGGCGCACGTCATCGACAATGTGACGGGCGAGCAGGTTGCCGTGTTGCACGGGCGGATGGACGAGACGGCGTTCCCCGGACAGCTCGCCGCGCTCGGCCGCATGTACAATGACGCGCTTGTTGCCGTGGAGTGCAACTTCTCGACTTACACGGTCCACGAACTGGACCGCATCGGCTACAGGCATCAGTACATCCGCGAGAGCTTTGACAGCTACAGCGGCAGCTACAAAAAAGCATACGGCTTTGTAACGACAAAAATCACGCGCCCGGTGATCCTCGGCGATCTCTTGCGCATTTTCTCGGAGAATCCGGCGCTTGTGAACGACACCGACACGCTGGAGGAGTTTTTGACCTTTATCCGCAACGACAAGCTGCGCCCGGAGGCGGCGGTTGGCGCGCACGACGACCTGGTGCTGTCGCTGGCGATCGCCTACCACGCGCGGGAGCAGCAATCGCGCGAGGATGAGACCGCGCTTGTCGAGTGGACGCACTCCATGTGGGAGGACTACCGCGCGGCACGGAGCGACATCAAGGCGGAGCTGATACAAAAATGGGGCAAACCAAAGCCCGAAAGGAAACGCAGATGAACGAAGAAAGACTGCATCACTGGCAAAACGTATTTTCCCGCGACAAGGCGGCACAGAGCGAGGAACGCGAGCTGTTTGTACACCGCGAAGCGCTCTACCGGGGGCTGCGCGACGTGACAGTCGTCTCGGATGCGGCTGACGCCGCCGATGAGACGCCACACATCTACAACATCATTGCCGAGTTGATCGAAAGTCAGGTGGATGCATCCATCTACCCGGCGAAGGTGACGGCGACAAAGCGCGGAAACGAGGCGAAGGCGCGCAAGATCGAGCATCGCATCAACGACATCGTCACACGGCTGGCGACGCCCGAGATGATCGACCTCGCCGAGCGCGGCGTCCCCTTGCAGGGCGGCTGCTACTGGCAGCCGGAATGGGACAACTCGGCGCAGTCGCACTACACGCACGGCGGTGTGGTGCTGTCCTACCGGCATGTGCAGAATGTGATCCCGCAGGCGGGTGCGAACGACATCGACGAGATGGATCATATCTTCCTGGAGTTGGGACAATCGAAAGAAACAGTCAGACGCATGTACGGCGCGGACGTCTCGGAGGAAGCCGAGGACGAACCCGCCGCACGCAGCGCCTTCGGCGAAAGCGAACCTGCCGAGGATTTTGTCACGGTGCGCATCTGCTATTACCGGAACGCGGACGGCGGCATCGGCAAGTTTGTATGGTGCGGTGACCGCGTGCTGTATGACGTGGAGGACTTTGAGGCGCGGCATCTGCGCGTATGCGCGGACTGCGGCGCGCCGGAACCGCCGGACGGCGAGGGGGGGAACCGGGAAGACGCCGCGGAGAATCCGCTTTTCGCCCTGTTTTCGGGCAGAAAGAAAGCAAAAGGCAAGACATGCCCCGCGTGCGGCGGGAACAGGTGGCGCGACGAAGTGGCGGAGGAAGAGACGCTGCTTTACGACATCGCGCTGCCGGACGGCAGCGTGATTCCGGCCCGCCATGCAGACGGCACGCCAGAAAAGATTCCTTATTACAAGCCGCGAATGCTGCCGATTGTACTGCAAAAGTCGATTTCCGCGCCGAATCAGCTGCTCGGCGCGTCCGATGCGGATCTGATCGAGGACCAACAGGCCAGCATCAATCTGTGCGAACGCGAAATTCTCAAGCGCTTGCAGAAATTCGGCGCACTGCTCTCCCTGCCTCCGGACGCGGAAATTGAGGCGGACGGCGGTCTGAACATCGTTCGCCCGGAGAATCCGGCATCTGCCGACATGGTACGCCTGCAGGACTTGCAGCTGAGCATCGCGCAGCACCTAACCATGAAAAACGCAATCTACGAAGAGGCAAGGAACCTCATCGGCATCACGGACAGCTATCTCGGGCGCTATGATTCCTCCGCGAAAAGCGGCATTGCCAAGCAGACCTCGGCGGCGCAGGCTGCCGGGCGGCTTGCATCCAAGCGCATGATGAAAGCGGCCGCATGGGCGCGCATCTACGAGTTGATTTTTAAGCTGCTGCTTGCCTATGATGACGACGAGCACGACGTGCTCTATCGCGACGACGAGGGCAACGAGCAGTACGAGACGTGGAGCCGCTACGAGTTTTTGACGCGGGACGCGGACGGCGCATGGTGCTGGGATGACGACTATCTCTTTGCCTGCGACAGCTCGCTCAGCCTAATGAGCGACCGGACGGAACTGTGGCAACAGGTACTTGCCGACTACCAGTCCGGTGCATACGGCAATCCGGGCGACCCAGCCGCGCTGATCCATCTATGGAAGATGCGCGAGGAACTGCACTACCCGCTCGCCGGGCAGACGCGCCGCTACCTCGAGGCCAAGCAGCGCGAGGCGGAAGAAGCAGCGGCGGCACAGGCGCGCGCGGCAGCGGTCGGCATGATGCCGGAAACGGACAATACATCAGTCGTGGGCGGCGATGGCAGCCCCGTGATCTGATAGAAAATCGAATAGAAAGGAGAATGCAGCATGAGCAACACGAAGAAGCCCACGTATGCGGGCAGAATCGAAAACGGCGGCGCACAGGTGGTGAAAGCGCCTTTTGCGAATGACCGAAAGCCGCAGAGCAAGGTCATCCGCGGCACAGACCTCCGCACCGGCGGAAATTCCGGCAAGAAAAGCAAGTAAGGAGAAGCAGAAGCAGAATGCCTATTTTTAACGCAAACGGCGAAGAAATCAAAGTGACGGCTCCCGCGGGAGCAGGCGAAAACGCGCAGGAGGTCGCCGCCCCTGCCGAAGACAGCACGCATGATACGGAACATTCTTCGGTCGCCGAGGAAGCGCCGGACGAGGACACGACGGCGGATGACACATCCGCAGGCGAAAACACGCAGGAGGTCGCCGACCCTGCCGCAAGTGACGATGCCGAAAGTGGGCAGATGCCGGACACGGCGGCACAGAGCCGCGCGGAGAGGGGCAAGCAAGCCGCCGCGCGCCGTGCCCGCGAGATGGACACGGCAAAAACGGACGCGCAGCGCGAAATGCTTGCCGCGCTTGACCTGACCGACCCCGCAACCGGCAAAAAAGTGACGACGCCGGAGGAATTCCGCGCCTATATCACGCACCGGGACGCGGGCCGAACGGACGAACAGCTGCGGCGCGCCGGCGTGGATCCGGATGCGATCCGCGAGGCGATCTCCGGTGACCCGATGGTGAAAGCCACCGAGGACGCCATCGCGGCGGCGGAAAATGCAGAGGCGGAAGCCAATCGCCGCGCGGAAAGCCTATCGCTGGATGCGGCAATCGCCGAGGTTACAAGGCTGAACCCGGACATCAGGTCCTTTGATGACCTGTACGCACTGCCCGAATACGGCGACATCAAGAAGCTGGTCGGCGCCGGATATTCCTTCGGCCGCGCCTACGAGATGGCAACGGTTGACCGCGCACGGCAGGGGGCAAAGCAGGCGGCTTACAATGCGGTTGCGTCCAAGGCGCACATGACAAAGACATCCGGCTCTGTCGGTGATGCCTACACCATCAGCGACAGGCAGCTCGAAAACTACAGGCAGCTGCACCCGAACGCTACGCGCGCGGAGGCGGTTGCCGCATTCAAAAAATATCAACCGAAGAAAGGAAAGTAACATGTACATTTTTCAGAAGGCGCACGGTGCGCTGACCTATCTGCCGCTCCTCGCGAGCAAGGCGGTCAAGGTCGGCACGGCGCTCAAAATGAGCGCGAGCGGCGGTCTCGATCTTTGCGGCGCGACCGACAAGCCGCGCTATATCAGCAACATCGAAACGACCGGCGACGGCAGTCTGATCCCGGTCAGCGAGATCACGGAGGACACGGTGCTGATCGCGCCGCTGGGCGCTGCCGCATCGACCATCGGCATCGGCAAGAAGTTCAAACTGCATACGGATGCCGCATCCGTCGGCGCCGCTGCGGGCGGCTGCCTTGAGGTCGCGTCGTTTGACGGCAAGGCGGTCGGCGATCTCGTCATCTTCCGCGTGGTGGATGCAGATCCTACGACCTCGTCGTAATTTGAAGGGAGTGAACAAAACATGGTGAATATCACAATTTCGGAAGCAAGCGGCCAGTTTAAGCAGCTGTACGGCGACATTCAGGTCCCGCTTGCCAGTTTCATCGAGGAACAGGAAGCGAAGGACAGGGCAAACTGCCTTGCGCTGAAGATCTTTTCAGAGCGTACCTCGACCAACTTCGCGGAGGGCTACGGCGGCCTGACCGCGGCGGGCGAGATGCAGCCCGTCGGAGAGGGCGGCAATCCCCCTGCGAACAGCTTTGCACAGCGCGAGCTGAAGATCATCGAAAACGAGACCTGGAAGAGCCGGATGCAGATCACGCGCGAGATCATCGATGACGCGCACGGCGACATGAAGCGCATTATCCAGCGCGCCGGCGCGGCGAAGCTGACGAGCGGCTATTATCGTACGATCGACAACTTTCTGATGGGTCTGCTCGTCGCGGCGCTCGGCGGAAAGGACAAGTACACGGTCGGCGGCCGCGACTATGCCACGACCTGCTACGACGGCAAGTGCGTCTTCTCCAAAACGCACAAGTCGGGCAGTAAGACCTACTGCAACATGTACGCCGACGCCTTTTCTAAGGATGTGCTCGGCAAGCTCTCGACCGTGCAGCAGAACGTCAAGGATGAAAGCGGCGCAGAGCTCGGCATTGCGCCCGACACGATCCTCATCCCCAACGACTACGCAACGAAGAAGACTGTCTTTGAGGCGATCGGCTCGGAGAAAGACCCCGGCTCGGCCAACAACGGCTTCAACTACCTGTTCGGACAGTGGAACGTCATCACCCACCCGGCGCTCAACGCCCTGATTCCGGCATCGGGGGCCGTGCCGTTTATCCTGCTCGACTCGAAATACAACGAACGGAATGACGGCAACGTGTTCCAGAACCGTGTTTCGCTTGAGATCGAGTCGCACGAGGACAAGGACACGAAGAACAACGTGTGGGACGCGTACACGCGTTTCTCCGGCGGCTTCGTGGACTTCCGCCACATGATCGCGGGCGGCGTTACAGGCGGCGAAACGCTCTGATTTTTCCACGGCGCATCAGGCGGCGGAGACGGTTTTTCCGTCCCCGCCGCATTTTTTTCAAGGAGGAAGTATGAACGAAATGACATACGCGAAGGTGATCGAGATCGCCGATGCGTATTGCGACAACGAAATGCCGCTCGCCTGGAAGCTGAACGTCCTCTACAACTTTGAACTTGAGCTGATGGGCGGCGTGATGCTGCTGTCACAGACGGAGCTCGACCTTGTGGCAGAGCCGACCGCCGACACGGCGGCGACGCTGACGCTGACAGTCAAGCGTCCGCACGCGGAGATCTACTGGCTGCGGCTGGTCTGCGCGCTGCACGAGGTCAACCGCGAATATGCCGAGCTTGCCAACATGACCGAGCATTTCAACACGGCGTACACCGCATTTGTACAGTGGTGGGTGAAGACCTACCACCCGAAGACCGGCGAGGCGGGCTTCAAGGGCTACTATTTGTCCGCCTACGCGATTGCGCAGAAACACGGCTATATCGGTACGGAAGCCGAATGGCTGGCCAGCCTGAAGGGCGACAAAGGCGACAAAGGCGACGCTTTCACCTACGACGACTTTACAGAAACGCAGCTGGCGGCGCTCAAGGTCAAAGGCGACAAAGGCGACAAGGGTGACAAGGGTGACAAGGGTGACCCCGGCGCGAAAGGCGACAAAGGTGACAAAGGAGACAAAGGAGACACCGGAGACGCCTTTACCTACAGCGACTTCACCGCCGAGCAACTGGAGGCGCTCAAAGTCAAGGGCGACAAGGGCGACAAAGGCGACAAAGGCGACAAAGGCGCCGATGGGACGCTGCGTGCAGTTGACAGGTTACGCATACAAAAGGCGGAAGCAGTTGTCGCAAAGTTTCAAAACATGACGGCGAACGCAGAGGCCGGCGACACGGCATCCGTAACGGTGAGCGGTACCGATGTCACAAGCACAGAGCCTCTCGCGTTGCAGTTTGTCCTTCCAAAAGGCGACAAAGGCGACCCCGGTGACAAGGGCGAACCGGGCGACAAGGGCGCCCCCGGCGCAGATGGCTACACCCCGGTGCGTGGGACGGACTACTGGACGGATGCAGACAAAGCGGCTATCAATGCCGACATTGCAGCGCAGCTTGCCGGGAAGGTAGACAAAGTTGACGGCAAGGGGCTGTCGGCAAACGACTACACGGACGCCGACAAAGCAAAGGTCGGTCTTGTAAAAAAGCCGATATATGTCAAACAAGTCGAATCGGTTGGATATTTCTATAACATAGAAACAGGCACTGAGTATTTCGACCGTTCTATTGCAACAGACCCAGATGTCGGCAAGAAATATGACTTTTTCTTGTGCGAATCTGACTTTGGAATTGGTGACATGGTGCGCCTGACCGTAAGACAAAGTGACGCATTTAACTTGTATGCGTATTTGCCGGAAGCCAAATCGACAATCTTGTTTAGTTATATCGACTACGCGGGTGTGGCAGATGCCGACTTGAAATTTGATGTTACGATCACCGACGACTTTGCGGATAAGGTGGACAAAGTTGACGGTAAAGGATTGTCTACCAACGATTACACGGACGCAGACAAAGCAGCAGTCAAAAAAGTTATATCAGGCGAAATACACACCCCGGTGCGCGGGACGGACTACTGGACGGCGGAGGACATTGCCGCAATCAAGGGCTATGTGGACACCGCCATCCTCGGAGGTGCGTGGTAATGAGTCTGAACGATAAAATGACCGCGATTGCCGACGCCATCCGCGAAAAGACCGGCGGCACAGACCCGCTCTCGCTGGATGCCATGGCAGCGGCGGTTCCCGCCGTCTACGCCGCCGGCAAGAGCGCCGCCGAGGCGCTCTGCGATGCGACGCATTTCGTCGGCACGGTGCGCGGCAGCGGCACGGGAACGCTCTCGGTTCCGGTTCCGTTTGAGCCGGACACCTTGCTCATTGTCGCCGCAAACATGCGCATCTTTACCTATCAGATTGCGACATGCGTCTACACGCCGCACGCGCTCGGAAAATACCTCGGGTGCGTGCAAACCACGCAAAGCTCCCTGAGTCTCGGAATGGCAGCCATCCGACGCGACCAGCGGATGGTCAGCTATGCGGACGGCGTGCTGACCTTTACGATGGTGGAATCCGTCCCGGTCCGCTTCGATGCGAACACGGACTATATTGTCCTTGCCTCAAAGACCGAGACGCGCACGGACAAAGAGATTCTCACCGACTTTGTTTCGGGGCTTGCCGACGCGGGCGGCACGGTGACGCTCTCGCAGGCGGCGATAGACGCCGCCGTAACCGACGACGAATGGGCGGCGCTGCTTGCGACAAAGCCGAACTGGACATTCACACTGATATAGGAGGAACAACCATGACAACAAGACAAGTTTTGTGCGCCGACGACGGCATGCTGCTGACCAACGGCGAAACCTATTGCCGCGCGGTCTGGCTCGCTGTCGGCGCGGATGCGGGCGCGTGGACGGAAGTCCCCGAGAGTGAGGCGCCGGATGAGGA
>JABLTK010041264.1_pt1 | contig 21335 bp, 19 predicted proteins | sample 7160131 | NCBI WGS metagenome assembly JABLTK01 (sample SAMN14651221, study PRJNA627086) | human gut metagenome | isolation source: feces | host: Homo sapiens
ATCTGACATATCTATGCATCCGGTAGAACAATTAGCTGCACATACACCGCAATTAACGCAATATATGCTCTTGATAATAATGCCACGGAAAAATGAGACGAACTTTATATCATCCTTCGCTGTACCACAATTCGGGAAGGAAAAGACGGCGCTGTTTCCGTTTCTTTCAATGAGAACCTCATAAAACTTTCCATTATATTCAATGGCATAGTGATCATCGTCAAGCTCAACAAGGTCGCCAATTGTTTTTGACCATTCTTTCCATCGCTCATTGTACGTAAAAACTGTAATGAAAGTCTTTCCTTTATCGGTTTCAACAATATGACGATCTTGTCCAAAGCATAATTCTCTTCCAGACTTCCGTGTTTTCCAGTTCCCATCATCAATGAAATTGCGCATTTCTGCTGCAGTAAAGCCTTGTTTCCCGGACGTTTCCGCTATCTTCTCGACAAATTGTGTCATCTCTTCAGGATAGCATCTCATCTTCATGTATTCATGCTTTCCAGAAGACATAGGGCAAACCAAGCAACCAGCTCTACTGTTGCCCTTAAGATAAGCGGAGTTCAAGTGCAATTGCTCTTGGTATATATAAGAAAACAACTCTGCAGAGTTCCACTCTAAAATCGGATGGCAACTGTATTGACCACGATGCTTTCCGCCATAGCTTATATCATCATACTCACTTCTCGATGCGCTCTCGTCCCCACGTATTCCCGTAAAGGCCATACCTGTGAAACCCTGATTCCCGGTTAATTGCTGCAATAACATTATCTGAGGCGATGTCTTATGTACGCTACAGCACCACCTAATAGTAACTGCAGGTGGGCCAAACGTCCGCCACGTTTTTTCAGTTGGTAAATTCGATTTTGCTCGTAAAAAATCAATCCCTTTGTCTGAACACCATTCCTTTATTTCTTTGACAGTTTCATAAGTGTCTGGGAATTCCATTCCAGTATCACCAAACAGGACTTTGAATCTATTATGTGGAAGTGCTCGTTGAACTAAGTCGAGTGCAACAACGCTGTCCTTACCGCCGCTGAAGGCCACATAGAATACATCCACCTTATCTCGGTATTCAATGAAGGTGTTGTATATCTTTTTAATCGTATCCTGTGCCAGCTTTTCAAGCAGATCGCGGTTTTTCTCTACCATTGCGGGGATATCCACGAAGCGAAGCGGCTCGCCATTTGGTTCCGGTTCCTCAACGAGAATTATCTCCGGAGCTGTATATAATGACCCGCCCTTCGTTTTTGCCACAAGCCGTCCTCGGTAAAAATAATTGTTTGCCTCCGCCCACATATAGGGATAGCTGTCATTCTTTGCATAGCTCCAAAACTTGTCGAACCCGAGAATGTCCAGTTCCTTGTAATATACCGGGCGAGGCTCCTTGCTGAAGGCCAGCGGTGAGCTGTTCAGCAGCAGACCACCCGTAGATGAATCCCAGCTATATGAGTACATGGTTACTTCGTTCCTTTCCTGTTCCTGTGGGTATTCGCCTGGATCAGAACCTTTTCTATATCAGAGTAATTCCTTCGCGCAAGGTAGCCCTTCTCCACGAAGAAAGAGAGGGCTTTGTCCTTCTTTATAGGCATCTCGCTTTCACCGAGTGCAATGGAAAGCAGGTTAGTAAAGCTTTCAATGCCGGCATCCCTGCGCACAATCGCACCGACGGAGCACTCTCGGTTAAATCCGGCGTGGAGCAGTTTGAACTGTCTGCTATAGCTGTAGACGAAATGCTCCAGTAAAAACGTTGTCCACGGATATCCTGCATCCGGGAATGTCCCGAACTCGCGGATATTGCCGATTGGCATAAATGCGCTTGTGCAAAACCGTGCAATTGCCCGATCAGTATCCTCAACACGGAACTGTGCGTAATCCTTAGAAACGAACTGCTCTTTGCTGATTCGCAGCGAATTGTCATACACTGCGTCAAAATACACCGTGGAGTTCATTTCAACCGTGAGATTCTTCAGCTCCGTCATGGTAAATGTGGTGTGAGTCCGTGCGTAATTACCAAACACATCTGCCATGGAAATCGCACGATCCGGGGCACTGATAATATTACCCTTGAAAGAGAATCTGCTCCCAAGGTGGTACTTCAGCGCGTCTCGCATCCCCATCATGGAGATCAGGGGGTTACTCTCCAATATGTACGGATAACGAGCCTCAATCATCTCCACGAGCTCATTACCACTGACAAAGGTCTTGTCAGCAATGGCATCCTCAATCAGAGCAGAGATGTTCTCAAGATCTTCATCAGTAAGATGAACAACGCTGACGTGGAAATAGTATCCCTTGCCGTTACTCCGACCATTGTGGACGAACTCACTGTTCATTCCAAGGATTTGCATGACTTTTCTGCTCGGAATATGCGAAAGGGTTTCGCATATTTCCTCGGTTTCAATCGGCCGACCGGCTGTAACCAAATAGGCCTTGACTTCCTCGAGTGGGTTCACCTCTGTAACAGCATCTTTTGACAGATACTTGTTGCTGATATGGAATTCGCCGTTGTTGTAGAAAGCGATATAGGCCTTCAACATTTCGGCATCGTAGACATAGTAGTCGAGGAAAGGTTCTGAGAAAGAACGGAACAAGGCCTCAAAGTAAACTGCATTTTTCCCTTCAGCGAAGCTCTCGCGGATCGTGTCGAACAGCTTTTCACGTAGTTCCGCAGGGAGCATTGCATCGGGGACAAATACCTTCTCGTTATATTCGATGCCGCATGCACGGATCGCTTGTTCAATCGCATCGTCTTGCATGGACAGTGCTTGTCCGGTTTCCGCCTCATAGTATATACGGAATTTTTTCATGTCCAGCGGAGAACCCATTCGGAAGCCGCGGACGAATTTTGATATAAGGACTGCCCGGAACAGTGCAACATCTATGGAGATCTTAGGTGCGTGTTGTTCTTCGGCAGGTTCAGATTTTACTGGCCTCTGACGTTGGAACGGGGAATCAACGCCATAATACTCAAGAAGCTTCGCTATTGCAGCGCGAAAACGATTGTGCTGCCTCTTGTTGTAAGCAACAAATCCTTCATCTGCAAAAAGGTCAGAAGCCGTCATGACAGCGAGCTGGTGCTCATCAGTAAATAAAACCGAATGCGCGAGAGAATGCGTCTTAGCATACTCCTCCGCAGATCGGATAGCTCCCGTATAATTCCGAGTTGTTGCTGGAGCAGAACCATTTTCAAGCATCCAAGCTACAAAGGCCTTTAGTAGGGGCGATTCCCAATATGCACTTTCTTGAACAGGGGAACGATCCGTGTTTGTCTTTGCTTCAGCTCGAGTACTACTGTATTTAATAACCAGGTTTTCATAGTCCACGGAACAAAGATTCAGTAGAAACCTGATCTTACCAACGATATTATTTGCGCTTAGATTCGTCTCAAGAAAAAGTGGCTTTCGATCTGTAGTAACAATCGCCTTTGGAGCAACCATCGTATGTACCATAGACGAATCACCAAGTTCAACACGACCATCACCGTTTACTGTGAACGATGCACCAACCGATAATAAATGAGGGTAGTCCTCATAAAGCGCAGAAAATACTTTTACATACAAATCCGTCCACGAACGAAGTCCATCAGTGGCTTCTTCAAAATAGGAAAACGAGATAGGTTTCGTATAAACTAACGGAGGAATGTTCTCAAAATCGACCACATGTATTTCATTTTTGCCTGTGGCAGTCGTAGGAGCCGTATTCTCCTCTGTATCGGTAGCGGCAGGAACATCTATGTGTGGTTCTTGATATTTCCATGTTCCGAAAGACATAGTTGCCCATTTGGACTGTTCCAGTATCCGTTTTATTTCAGCTGCAGAGACGCCAGGAAACTTTCCTTGGAGAAAGGTGACTGTCGTTCCGTAGGAGTTTCCATTGCATTCTTCTTCCAATGCGCGTCTTATCTTCTCATCCAGAGGCATTGTAGGAATATCATCATTTACTCCTGGCTTTTCGGAATCGCTAAGATCAGAAGATTGGCCCGAAACAGGTACAGGAATCAGCTCCTCCACAGGAGAAGTATCGGGTTCTGATATGCTTCGTTTTTCTTCTGCAGCAACAGGCGGGGTGGCTTGTGTTTCTTGCAGTTCCTTCAAGTATTTACAATAATGAGAAGCAGCAGCAATACATTTACTCACATTTTTCCTGTGAAAGATCCGAAACGCTTTATTGGATTCTATCGTTTGCTGTACCTTTTTGGCTGTTTGATAATCCAAGGTTTCGAATAACGGACGCTTGAGAACTTTCGTTCTCAGAGAGAATGCTTCAATTTCCTTGTATGTACCATACAATTCCGAAAGTTGAGCTGGAGTAACCTTTGAGGCAAGCCAAGTCATGAACTTTTCTTCGTTCGTCATCTGATTACCACGAATCATGACTTCTGCCTCCTCCAATAATTTTTTGAATCGCATGGGGTCATTCTGATATATTGATACAGTTTCTGCAAAAAGCCGCGTAGCAGGCTTCATGATGGTGTGCCCAGCAAGAGCCGATTCCATGCTCGACATCTGGAATGAGATACCGTTTACATTGCGATAAATATCATCAATATTCACTCCACGGTTTTCAGCCATTCTCCGTAAGCGTTTTGAAACTGAGAGGATGGCTTCTTTTCTCGTAATGATTTTTTCTTGGCATCGAAGCAATCCATCTAAAAGAATGACTGCCTCATGGATATCCCATTGCTCTCGTCTTGGCATAATTGATGCTTCCTAATCAATCAAATTATCTGCTTTGGTCATTAGTACCCTCTTTGTCTTTCCCGTTGTCATAGACAAATGTGTATGTGGGCTTTAAAGCATCAATTGGAATGAGGTAATTTGTGCCCACACGTTGCATCCCCTTTATGCGGCCAGACTTACAATGATTTTGCACCTGTCGAACTGTAATTCCCCATTTTTCAGCCGCCTCTTTTGTGGTCATAAATCCTTGCATTCTCATACCTCCTATAGTGGGTCCAGGCATAATAAACCATTAATATTATAACGTCGTCCAAGCGAAATGTCAATTCGTTCAAACGAAGCTTCTTGCAAAAAAGCGTGAGGTGCTGTCAATCGCTAACACCTCATAAATAGTATTTCAATGCTTTGGAAGCGTGGAGATTTGGAATTTATTTTCAGCGTTGTATCTTAGCGTGGGGTTGACACGTTAATTATTCGAAGATTTTTTTGATATGCATAGTCCACAGTATAAGCCGTCCCACCTGTGCTTGATGTCAAATAGCAAATACATAAGCTGCTGTTGTCTACAAGGTGGCGATTTCTTTTGTGCATACACCCTCTGTAGTAATCTTCAGAGGTGTATACGACCTTGTCTGCGGCAGCCTTAATTCGCTCATATTCATCTATGTCAGCCTGTTTCCACCCACGTGCTTGTGTTTTGCAGGGGAGTACAAGGATAAGCTTTATATCCGGGTACCGCTCTCTCAGCTTAAGTACAGTCTGAGCGGCAAGAGTATCAAAGCCTAATGCTCCACCTGATCCAAAAAAGAGATAGCCGTTCTTGATGCTGTTTTCTACCTCTTTCTCCAGTCGCTTCTTTATCCCTGGCAACTTGAGGAAGGGGATTTCTCTATGGCCTGTGAAACAGGCGGTACAATCTTTGATATTGCACCACTCCCAACAATTCTTTAATTCAGTATAGCAGAAAAATATGAAGAAATCCACACTATTAGTTATTTCTTCTTCCGTATGGTTTGTGTATGTTGAGAAGCCTGAAACCTATACTATTAGTGATGATGTCACACTGATAGGAGGTGGAGATGTGCAGTATAACTCAATCGGGAAAAACATCCGTCGATTCCGTACTGAAAAGAAGATGAGACAAGAGGATCTCGCCGAACGTGCCGGTCTTAGCACAAACTATATTGGTATGGTTGAACGAGGAGAGAAGATTCCTTCTCTGGAGTCCTTCATAGGGATCGTAAACGCATTAGGAGTGTCGGCTGATATGATTTTGGCAGATGTTCTTGACACGGGATATGAGATTAAACACTCGTTGCTCAATGATAAACTGAAATCGCTGTCAAAGCACGACAGAGAAAGAATATATGCTGTGATCGATACTATGATCCAGAACACATAAACGGAAAATATTTGAGATGGTAGATGCCGCCCGATAAGGGGGCATCTTTTTGTCTGCGTATATTGTCTTTCTTTCTGCTGTAGCCTCCTTTCAGGTGGGGAGTTCGCCTTCTCCTCCCATGATGGCAGGTACCACCTACCACCAAGAAGGTATAACCCCCCCTTGGTGAATATGCGGTGAAAAAAACTATCATTTCAGCGTGTATAGTAAGCTGCTCTTGCCGCCATGCTTGCGATATCGCTGCTCAGTTTCCAGCAGTCCGGCTTTGCGAAGATCCTGTAGAGCTCTGCGCACTGTGGACTGCGACAGCTTGAGTTCACGTGCGATTGTGGGAATCGCAGGCCAACATTCGCCGTCTTTGTTGGCTCTGTCTGCAAGATAGATATAGACAGACTTCGCACGATGAGGAAGATCCATCTTATATAGGAAATCAAGTCTGCCCATCGGACACCTCCTGCTTCACAGGTTCCGGCTCAGTTTCAACAATCACTTGCTTCTCTGATGGCCGTGAGCCTCCTTTCTTGCCGTCTTTTTCTGCTTGCTCGGGAAGAGGCTTCGGCTGTCTGCTCCTATTGCGAGTGCCTTTGGGCGGCTGATGATTCTTCGCCTCCGTTTGCTTTGGCTCAGTCATCTCACTGCCGCCATCGGCGACATCGCCCTCCAGGAGAGCTTCAGGATGATACTTCTTGACAATGCCATCCATCAATTCCGCTTTGTTTGCGTATTGCACTTTGCGATTTCCGTTCTCGGCTACGGAATAAGGATGGTCTTTGTCAAACTTGATGCCCCATTTGAAGAACAGCTTTAGATGAACCCGCATAGGATGGACACCGGTCTTCATCACGACAAAATCTCCCTTCGGCAAGGACTTTAACTCGTCTGGTGTGAGGAGCGGCCGCTCCATCATCTGCAGGGATTCGGACGGATCATTCTTGCTTCGGGATACAGAGCCTGACATGACCGTGCGGCTTCCGAGTGCCTTTGACAAGGTATCCGCAGACGAACTGTTTGGCGCAAAACCACCGAACAATGTGATCTGCGTATTGTCCACAATGATCTCGCCGCCCTCCTTGCCGTAGTTTTTCTCGAGCTGGGCAAAGGACTGGATGATTGGAACGATCTGCAGGCGTCTGGATCGGGACGCACTGAACATCATCTCCGCGGATTCAATCTTCGGCAAGGTTCCGAACTCATCGCAGAAGAACACACATCGATTTTTGAGCTGACCTCCGTTTTCGTCTGCAACGGCCAGGATCTCACGGTAGAGCTGCTGGATAATAAGGGAGATCATGAAGAAGGTGTTGGGGTTTTCCTCCGGCATGATAATAAAGATGGCAGACTTCTCGCGGCAGAACTTCTCGGCGTCGATCTCCGTGTCGAAGCATAGGAGCTGTTCCAACTCCGAGTCCAGGAAGGAATTGAGTCGGGACAGTGCTGTTGACATGACGGACGCCATACTCTGCTCGGCGGTGTTCAGTGCGGCTCCGGCGAACCACTTGGCTTTGTGGTCGTTGGGAAGCATCTCCATGAGCTGCTGAAACTGATTCTTGCCCTTTTTGCCTGACGGTGCCAACAGCTCCTGAATAATTTTGAACACGGATACGATGTGCCGTTCCTCCGGCTTACAGAACTCTGCCACCAGCAGAATCGTCGCAGTCAAGAGTCCTTCGGCTGCGTCGTAGAAGTAGGCGTTCTGACCGAAGCTCGCCGCATCCATGCCGGAGAGGATAATGGTTTTTGAGATGATTTTTGCATACTTTTCAGCCTTGGCCTTGTAGACAAGCATATCGGGATTCGCTTGGTACAGATCCATATACTTGTTGACAAGGTGCAAGAGGTTGTTTCCATTGGAGCGGGTTGGGTTTCGCAGATCGATAACGGAAACATGGTAGCCGTAGCCCTTTGCGATATTGCCGTAGTTACGCATAACGTCGCCTTTGGTATCTGTGGAGAGGAAGCTCATCCCACTGGCGCAGGCGTATTCGATGCAGGGGTACAGCCAGAAGGCGGTTTTACCGACGCCGGCGGCGCCGATCATCAGCACGTGAACATCGCCTGTGTCCACCATCGCTGTGGTATTGCCTGTGCATCCGACGACGATGCCTTGAGGAAGTGCCTTGCCGTCTTCACCTGTAGGAGTCTTACCGGTCTTAGCCTGTTCTCGCCATTTCTTCGGCGTGAACGGGATGTGCTGATACACCCTTCGCTGCTCGCCTTTGGTCATCCAGCGGGCAGTTCCGTGCTGGCCGTCGCCGACCGTCTTGGACTTGATATTGTTAAGGCTGTACACATACGCCAGCAGAGTGATCCCACCAAGGACGCTGAACATGACGGCACCGACGATGATCAGAGTTGTAATACCTGACACGGTTCTTCCACCTCACTTTCTTCTTGATTCAGATATAAAAGATCCTCGTTCCAGTCCTTGTGTTCGGGAACGAGGATTCTTGCGTTGATTCCTTGTGTGAACAGCTTGTCGCTGATTCGCTTTGCCGCTGCTTGCCCAGGCTCGTCACTGTCCATGCAGAGGAACACCTCAGAGATATTGGGATTGTCCTTCAGCATCTGAAACAGAACTCTGTCTGACACCGAGCAGGCGGCGGCATAGCTGTGCTGCTGCCAATTTTTCTTGTGCATGGAGATAAAGGACAGCATATCTATCGGCGCCTCGAATAGCAGCAGGTACTTGCTTCTTCCAGTCCAGTGAAAGCTGTACTCCGGCATACTGCTGTCTGCGTTACCTTTGAAGGTGCTTTCACTTCCTGTTCCGCGCATATTGGCATGGCGAGGGACGCCGTCCTGATCAAAGCCGACGAACACGGCATTGTGGTACTGCGCTGACTCATAGATCATTTGTCTGTGGGCAAAGGCGTACACCACATCACGATCAAGCCCTCGTCGTGACAGCAGATAAGCGTATACGCTCCGCATATTATCGTTGCGAGGTGGCAGCTCGAAGGGCTTTTGCGGTCTGCGTTCAATCGGCGGCGATACGGTAAGGGTTCCGTTACAGCTGCCAAGCAGATATTCCACTGCTTCGGGATAGTCTTTGTTATAAAATCTTCGGACGAAGTCAATGGCATCGCCGCCCTGCCTGTCGTACTGATGGAACCACAGATTCCCCCGAATGGTGACCTTCTGCGATCCGTCCCACCATTCGTATTCTGAGCCAGATCGTTTGAGCTTTTCTCCTTGCGAGCGAAGAAGCTCGCAGAGGTCTGTTTGACGGGCCAACTCTTTCTGCTCGTCAGTGAAGTGAACGTATTTCGTTGACATGTAATCCTCCTTATCCTTGCTTGAGGCCGTGAGCTTGTTTTTTCTCGTCGATCTTCCTCTTGAGTTTCCGATCAATGGCTCCGGCTTTTCCTTTTTTCTCATCATCGAACTGATTTTGAATCATCCTACTCAGATGATGAAGGAGCCGAATTGCTCCAAGCGCTGCAGACCAATTACGGTTCGACTGGATGCTGTGCAGGAGCTGTTCGGCATACTGATTGCCATGCTCCGCTGCGGAAGACAGATAGGCAATGGCTTTCTCATAATCCCGCCCGGCATCTTTGCCGTAGAGGTAAATCTTTCCGAGTTGGTATTCCGCATAGTCGTTTCCGTTCTCCGCGGCAATTTCAAAGTTGCGGATTGCCCGAAGGACATCCTCGACTTCTGCATCCGTCAGCCGGATCTTTCCGGCAAGATAGGCGGCATAGGGATTCTTCTGTGCTGCGGCTCGTTCCAGATAATCAATCGCACGGATCACATCTCGTTGACTAACCTCACCATGATAAAGAAGCTTTCCCATTTGATACTGAGCAGCGGCAAATCCTTTTTCGGCAGAGTCCATAAGCAAACGCAGCGCCTCTGGAATATCTTGAAGCAGCAGTTCGCCGTCGAGAAGTGCTTTCCCAAGTGTGTAAGCGGCATATCTGTTGCCTTGCTCACAAGATCTGCGCAGGAGATCCTCCGCTCGAAGACTGTCCCGATCTACATCCTCTCCACGGAGAAGTGCTTTGCCAAGGAGGTATTCAGCGTATTGATTTCCTTCAGATACCGATTCCTCCAACCAGCGAAGGGCATAGTCGATGTTCTTTGGAACGTCTTCGCCGCGAAGAAACATTTTCCCGAGGCGGTACTTCGCAACCCCGCATCCAAGCCCAGCCGCCTCAATCAGAAGATCCACGGCGGTATTCGGATCATAAGTGTCACTCTCTCTGTCGAGCAATTCCTTTGCGTTTCGATATAGCTGCCACATACGGGAACGCTGAATAGATCTCGGAGCCGGAGCATACTCTTGTTCCTCAACTTCATCTGCTGTCGGCTCAGAGACTTCCGCATCAGCCTCGGCCTGCTCATCCTGCTCGTCTGTGAACACTCGGTCGGCAAAAATATTCAGTGCCTCTTGGATGACCATATTCTTGATCGATTTGAATTCGGGATTGTCCACCAATGGAATGCGTTCCGGCAGTTCCTCTGTGTAGGTTCGGATGACTTCTTCCCGCTGTTCATACCACAGGTCATAGAGAGAAGCGATCCGCTCATCGTTGGCAAGTTCAGATACGATTCCATTCACGACGGCCTTGACGTCCGCTTTCAGATATCCGTACTGCTTCTTGCCGCTCGTCTTTGACAGCCGATCCGCGAGTTCAAGCAGTTTGTTTTCAACAGTGGGATTGTCATAAGTTCCACTGTTGATCCGAGAAACGATCTCCCCAATCACATCACGGCTCTGCGCACGAAGTGCATTTCTTTGCCCTGTCTGTTTTTCGTAAACAGACAGCAGGTCATCTGCAAAAATGTCTTTCGCAAAGGCAGAGCGCAGATTCATAATGCCTTTCTGTGTGAGGTAGGGCTTCGCCTGCTTGGAGGAGTAGACTATGAGATGAACGTGCGGGTGATGGCTCTCATTGTGAAAAGCGGCATACCATTTCAGATCCTCCACAGGAATTTTGAAGTTCTTTGCGATCGCTTCCGTCTGAGTCCGAAGCATATCCCGCCAGCGTTCCCCGGAATTGAAGCCGAGACGCTCCGCATCCTCACGGCGAAGCGAAATGATCACCGTCCATACATTGCCGTCGTACTTGTTCAGCTCCTTGGACACATCTTCGAGCTTTACACGGACTCCATCATCCGTGAACAGACCATGCGAACCAAACCTTTCCGCACGAGGGCGAGTCGCAATGTAGTCTGCGTATGTTTTGGCGTTGAGAGCTTCATGTGCATTGTCCTCCAAGGCGCGGGTGATGAATTCAGAAGCATTTCCGAGTGTAGGCTCTTTGAGATAATCCTCGTACTCCAACATGGAATTGCTGTCTGGGAAGTCACGAAGGATTCTTTCGATCAGCTTCTTTTGTTTCTCAGTAGGAGGATCAGTTTTGAAGGAGTCATCGACTTTCTCCACGCCTTCTCGGGTGGCAATATATTTTGCGTAACCGCCGACGCTTTGCCTTGCGGACGGTTTCAGATATTTGAACTTGGTAATCAGCTTTGCCATCGGTTAGTCCTTCTGCCAGTCAAGCGCATCCTCGAAAGAAAAAGAACCGTTGAGCCGTTTAACTTCTTTGACGCAGTCGCCGCGCAGTCTTTCGAGTGACAGCGGATCGATGTCTTGCTGAAGCGCAACGAGATTCTGCATGATCGCAATCTCCACAGCGAGCTTAAACATCATTCTGTTCTGCCGGTTGTCACTCTCCGCGACAATGCTTTTCAGCGTAGAGATCACCACGTTGGGAAGATACTCTCTGGCGTTCTGTGTGGAGAGATATCCGGCGTAGAAGCGAATGGCTTTCTCTATGAATTCAGATCGGCTTCTGCAGTTGTCATCTTCATACAGGCGGTCCATGAGCTTGATCGTTGATGGGCGGAGCCAAGACTGAAACCTGCGCTTCACTTCCTTTTCTTTTGGCATTTTCTCGTCATTCATTGGTATTCCTCCTGTTCCTTGGGCGGCGCCGCTCACAGCACCGTGAAACATCCTTGTAAATACGGCGGTTTCGGGAATTACGGCACCGTATCCCAGCGTCAAGGCGTGAAATACGGCACCGTAATTCTTTGCGGGACAAAACCGTCAAAAACCCTCGTGCGGTCGGCGTTGCCGTCCGCTGTGAGCCGAGGCGGAAGCCGTTTTCGGCACCGCCTCTTTCACCTGCTTGATTTTCGACCCTGTCGAAAATCCTCCTACGGGGCGTCATCTTGCGACTGAACGCCTGCCCGAAACCGCCCCAAATTCGGCTCGTAGCTTCTTGGTGAGTTGTTACTCGCCCTGCCTCGAAAAAGCCGACACAGGGGCTTCACGGCTCCCACGGCGGGCTACATCTGCAGGGCGGGACTCTCGTCTTTGCCCTCGTCGAATGTGATTTCCTTGCCTTCAAGAGCTGTTGCAAAAATTTCGCGCCTTGCAGTCAAAGGCAAGTATTCCTTGCGTTCTGCTTTCCACATCGCAGTGGACACATCCTTGAGGTTGTATGCCCGCCACGCATTGTCGCCGCTCTCGCGGACGCTTACGGTGTTATGGTCGAAGTCAAACTCAACGAGCGCGGTGATCCTCGGATCGTTCGGCATGGCGCTGCACAGAACAGAAAATGTCATGTCGTTGATGGCCTGACATCCGCTGAAGTTTGACTGTGCAATGCTGTCCAGCGTGTATTTCCCAATCTCGTCTTTCAGAGTGGAACGGTACAGGTTTGCAATGCTGTAGAAGTTGTTGCGCAGTTCCGAGGTAAAGAAAAAATCGTCCTCTCCTTCATGGAAATGAACGACGGCGAAGCGGTGGGAGGCTTCTCGCTCTGCCGCTTCCTGTTCTCTCTCCAATTCGATCTGCGCCTCCACCTCCACGCGCTCATGTTCTGGAACAGTCTGCTCGTAGAAACGGTCGAGCAGATTCTGGAGTTCGTGTTCGACGCTGCTGCCGTCTTTCAGCAGATAGTTTTCCAGCTTTGCAAGCCGGTGTTCGTTGAAATACAAAACGATTTCTTCGTCAGTCATGATCGGTTACCTCCGCGGCAGGTTTCGGCTCCGCTTTCTGCCTCCGCACTTTCGGAGCGGGAGGCTCCGCATTGCCGGAGCGCATATTCAAGAACTCACGAACGCCTGCGGGAACGTTCTTGGCGTAGAGCGTATCCAAAGATTTGGTTAACTCATCCTCAACCTGCATTCCCTTTTGTTCAAGGTACAGCCTAAGCGTGGAGAGTTTTTCTTCGTCGTAGGACACGCTGACAGAGATTTTCTTCATGGGGTTCTTCTCCTTACATGGTCATTCCGAATCCCGTATCGACATAGGCAAGACTGGCATCATTGAGAACGGTGAGGCCGTTGTTGTAGTCCTCGACCATCTTTTCAGCTTCGGTCTGCCTGTGCGTTGCGTCATACCAACGGGATTCCATTTCATCAATGGTTTTGTCAATGCTTTCGGGATGGACATGGCACGAATAGTAACCGGCCGCATCAAGGAACTGTTCGCGGCCATGTTTCTTATAGATTCCGTACACCGATTTCATCTTTCCATGTGCCATAGCTCATCACCTCACATCGTCAACCCTTGAAGGGGATCTTCTTCCTGATCTTCTTCCTCGAAAGCGCCATCCTCACTTTCAAGCTGCTCGTTTTGAAAGAGCTGCCGTGCCATCGGGATATATGCGGTGTAGCGGGCATAGTCATACCCCTGCGGATCGACGAGGATGCCGTCATCGACGCCTTCGCCGAGCACCAGTATGCACGGGATGGCATGGAACTCGTCCGTTTTCAGATCGGGCAGATGCTCTTTGATGAAGTCGTGGTCAGCAAGAGGGTTGAATTGGAAGTCGAAGAACTCCGCATTGGAGAGTTCCACAATGCAGGCGACATCACAGCGCACAGGCTGGATTTCCTCCTGCTTGCTTCGGAGCTGCGCATTGATCAGCATAGGCACCTCCGTCACATAGAAAGCACCTGCGGCTGATCATCATCTGTGAGATCCTCTGCAGGTGCCTCGTCGTGCTCATCGTAGATATTACAGCCCATGAGAGAGACGAGATTCAACGCTCCGGCGATGCCGCCCTGCTGACAGTTCGGGCAGTGCTCCAGATGATAGGTCATCTCGATAGCGTCCTCTGTCATAATCAGCTCGTTGATTTCTTCTCTCTGCCGTAATTCTTCTTCGAGCAGTTTGCCGTTTTCATTTGCATCGGTGATTTCCTCACCAAAGTGGTAGTACAGCTCGTCGTAAGAAACAGACCATCTTCCGTCTGTCGTATTCTCTGTGCCTTCACGCACAGCGTAGTCGGCGAGCCGTTTCATTTTGCTTTTATCCATAGGCATTCCTTTCTACATCTGCTGTGTGGGTGTGTCATTGAGTTCTTCGGTATCCTCCGCATACGGGCAGTAGTCCAGATAGAATGTGAGATCAAAGTCTTCTGAGGTATCCACATCGGCAACGATCTCGGAATCCAGGGAGGACACGATCTTTTCGAGCATCTCTCTGTCGCTGGGGAGCGAAGTGCCGAAGCGTTCATTGACCTCTGCGAAGGAAAAGTGATAGTTGCCGGAATGCGTTTTGTCCGTACCCTCATCAATGAGGTACTCGGCAATCGTTTGCGCATAGTATTGGTCAATCAAATCAGAAGGTGACATTTTAAGCCACCGTTCCTTGTACTCCGCGAAGTTGGCCTTTACTTTCTGTTTGAGACGAGTGCGCGGAGATTCTTTGGGAAAATACTCATCGAGGCTCTCGATACAATGTTCATGGAGTTCGTCTTTGCTCATGCCGAAATGTTGATGAAGCGTTATGAAGAGGTCTTCATCATTTTTGATGTGTTCGCAGATCCAGCCAAACATTTCTTCATAAAGCTGGTCTTTTCGTTCTTGTGTCATAGCCTTTCACCTCCATTTTTGATATAGGTGTAGCCGATACGATCAGATCACTGACCGTACCGGCTGTAGTAGACGCTGCCATTGGCAGCACGCTGTGCCTGCACAGCTTCACTCTGATCCAGCGGCGCTTCGAAATTGAAGAGCACTGCGTTGGATGCTTCACGAACTGATTTTGCATTCTTGAGTGTAGAGAGCACTCCTGGGAACTTTGTTTCCAGCTCGTTGCAGAGAAAGTCCAACTGCATATCCAGATCCGCTATAGAGCATCCTCTTGCATTGGCAAAAGCAAGAAGCGGAGTCTTTCTATCTTCAACTGTCCACTGCGCCAAGCCGTAGCCTGCGCTGTCGGACGTGAAGTTGGTGTAACTGCCGCTGTCCACAGCCTGCGTATAGGAAGCATCTGAATACCCAAGGGATTCCTCATAGGTGTTTTGCAAATTGTTGGACTGCAGGCCGCTCTCGGCATAGAGATTTCCCATCAGAGCTGCCACACCGTAGGGGTTGCCGATCTTTGCATATAGGACGTCCCAAATGTGTTTTTCATTGGGAGCTTCCGCGACGTCGCTGTCGTAATAGGTGATATACGGAATCTTCAGCCAGTGCGTCCAGCCGCTGTTATCTATAGGCGTCTGGATTACGCCAACCTTTGTCCCGCTGGCATGGATTACCTGTCCGTTCCCGATATAGATCCCGATATGCCCTTCGTGCCATACGGCAAGCCCTGGGATTTCAGGGATTGTGTCGATAGTTCCTTTTTCTGTTGCGTTGGAATACATTGTATCCGCACCGACGTCCGGCATACCGTTTGTTCCGTACTCAATCTGCCCGGTTTCTGTGTTGAACCAGCTATACCCCTTGATCAGCCCGATGCAGTCTGCCGTTCGTCCTCCGATCCAATGATCTTCAATGAACTCAGCATAACCTCCAACCTCATCGGGATACTGTTCAGCCTTGGCCTTATACAAGCTCCGTGTCAGAACTTGACCATAGGTTCCCCACACGTAACCCCATCCATGGGAGTGTGCATTCTTTGCCCATTCCACGAGATCCAAGTTGTTTTTGGTGCTGGGATCAATATATCCCGCCGTTGAGATATACACTGCCCTAATTGCGCTCATCACTTTCGTAAAGTCCTCCGCAGATAGATTCGTGCCGAAGGCTGCGTTCACGGCAGAAATGAGCTGCGCATCCGATTGTCCATCAGCAAAGCATCCGACCAGCTTGTCCACGAACCCCGCTTCCTCGGCATAATCGGAAAGCGCAAGCACATATAGCACTTGCGCTTCCTTTACTCGCTGCTGATCAAACCCAGCATCAAGCATTTTATCTTCAATTTCAAGCATAAGGTCTTCAACTCGTTGCAGCCTTGCTTGTTCCTCTGCTGACATATTCTGTACAACGAGGGTTTGCAAGCGAGCCGTGTCGATATTGATGCCACCATTGAAGAGAGCGATAATTGCAGCGAAGGGCATCACAATAATAATGATGACACCGAGGACAATGCCGAGAAAGGTCTTTCGCAGTTTTTTGTCAGTCAGTATGGCGACGGCAATCTTTTTGAGAGCCGCCGCTACTGTTGCGCTCATTACCGACCTCCGGCTTTGCCAAACAGGGCGGCCTTATAGTCTGGAGCGATGACCTGCAATAGATATCGCTCGTTGCCGCACCTGAACAGGCAGGTACCTCTCTCGGGATATTTGATGAGCTCGAACTCAGAAGGCTCAACCTGCAAGGCGTCCATATACTCCTTGGGGTTGATCTGACCGGCATTGAACAGGAACTGATGCGTGGGGATGCTGAACAGAGGCTTTGTAAATTCTCGGATTGAAGGGATCAAAAAATCCTCGATGTTCTGGCTTGCCAGAATGATCGAGGAGTCTTTCTTTCGGACGCGCTTCATAGCGTTTCGGATATATTCGATTGCCGTCATGTTGGTAAGGAATAAATACAGTTCGTCGATGCTCGCCGCCGTCTTGCCCTGCCCGAGAAGCTGGTTGCTCATGAAGGACAGAATGTTGAACAGCATAGCATCCTTGAGTCGCTTGTTGGTGTCCATCAAGCCTTTTACTCCGAAGACGAGGAAATGGCTGTCGGTGATATTGGTGTGTCCGTTGAAATACTTGGATTCGGCGCCGACGCACATGGAATGGATTCCGAGACACACGTCCTGCAGAGTGTCCTCAGTGTAGAGGTACTTGCGCTGCTTGTCGTAGCTGTAGAATTCTTCCTCGCACAGCTTGTAGAAGTCCTCCATGATCGGGAAATCCGTGGGCTTCTTGGTGCTGTAATCAGTGGCGTCGGTGATGCCGAAGCGCGCATACAGTTTGGAGAGCAGAATCTCAATGGTGTCGATCTGCGTATCAGAGAAGTCCTTGTAGCTGCGGAAAAAGTCCTTGAGGAAAGCGATATGCTGTGACAGTCTCGTGACTTTCTTGAACGCCTCCGGCGTGGTAGCGTCGATGTCCTCAACGCTGTCCGTCCATGCTTTCGGCTCCAGGGGGTTGATCGTGTACTCGCCGCTCATGAAGTCAATATAGCAGCCGCCGAGCGCCGAGCAGAGTTCCTCATACTCGCTTTCGGGGTCAAGGCAGATGATTGCCTTGCCTGACTCACGGATATTGGTCAGGATCAGCTTGAGCAGGTAGCTCTTGCCCTGGCCGCTGTTGCCGAGAATCAAAACGTTGCTGGTGGTCTTGTCCTCGGCGCGGCGGTCGAAGTCCACGAGGATATTCGTGCCGTACTTGTCCCTTCCGATATACAGTCCCTGGGGATCGGTTTTCCCGCTGAAGTTGAACGGGTAAAGGTTTGCCACGCTGGATGCGGGAAGGACTCGTTCATACTGCGCACCGAACTGATTGTAGCCTGTCGGAATCACAGAGAGAAATCCTTCTTTCTGCCGTAAAGTCAGTCTGTCGACGGAGATCTTGGATCTCGTCAGCTCCATCGCAATGTCGCTCTGGAGTTCTCTGAGAGCATCCATGCTCCTTGCCTTCAACTCAATGAACACACTGCAATGCAGAAGAGGTTCCTTGTTTTTTCGAAGGTTGGCCAGAAGCTCGATCACGTCCTGAAGGTTGCCTTCAGCTTCAATGGTTTCGTTCACATCATTGCCGCCGCTCTTGAGTTTGTTTCGGCGGGTAGCGTTCTGAATGATTTTTCTCTGCTCCATGCTCTCTACCAGGCGGTGATAAATACGGAGCGTCACACCGCTGCGGTCGGCAAGCTGGGACAGGATAGCCTGTTCCTCAGTGGAGGGGGGATATTCTCGGATAACCCACACAGATCGGTAACTGTCGCCAACAATATAGTGGTCGGATAAGAATTTCACGGTACCGGGCAAAATCATATCGAAGAAGTCCTTCGTCCTGATTTCCTCCATCTGTGCCGGAGTCAGTACCTTCGGTTTGCCAAATGCCATTTGCTTTTTCCTCCTTTGCAATGATAATGAGGCGGCTGCTTCTGGTGCTTCCATAGCAGGTTGAGAGCGTCAGCAGACGGTCGCCGTATTCCGGGGCATCCCCGTTGGTGTAATAAGAGTTTTGAATGATTCTGTGAACAGCTTCATTGAAGGCATCTTCGGACTCCGCGTTGATGAAGCTGTACCATGAATCCAGCTTGTCTACACAGGCAACCGCAAAGATGGTGAATTCGTGCGCGCCGTCTTCTGTTTCCAGCAGGATTGTCGGGTGTGCTGCCAGATGTCCATCATTCAAATAGTCCTTGAGAGATGAGAACATCGTACCGTTTCGCATGTTATGACCGAAGATGATTAGATTATCGCTTTCCTGCGTGCATCGGTAATCCAGAAACGGAACGCCGGAATCACTGTACTGCTGGTAGAAGTTCATGCGGAGATATTTTTGGGGCCAGTCGGGAGTATGCATCACGGGATAGTCCACGGCAGTATCGTCAATGGTGATCCAGCCGATGCACTCAGCGTTCTGGCTCATCAAAAGCGGGATGTCATGACGGACTGTCGGAACAGATTCTTCGATTTCTTCCTCCGCATCTGTGTCCTCGTGAATGCTATCAGCATCCGGCTCTACGGTTTCCTTCGGTTCGTCCGGCTCCTTGATCTCTGCAAGCTCTGAGAGCTCCGCAAAGGCGTCGATGTCCTTCTGGCGGCTGCTGTACTCCTGCCAGATCTGAACTCCGCAGAAGACCACGACCGCCGACAGCAGAAAGGCAAGAATCGCATAAAGATGCTTGCAGTTAAACTTCGTCTTCTTCATCTTCGTCTACCTCATAGAACTGTTCGCCGTCGATGTCTGGCATCTGCTCTCCGTTCATGCTCGCCTCAAAGTACAAAGCGAGAAAACGCTTGATGTCAGCCTTGCGCATTCTCCGCACTTCGAAGCCCTGTTCGGAGATGATCTTCTCCACACGGTTGGCCGTGTCGAAGACCTGCTTGTCTTTCGAAGCCTTGATTCGGGCGGTAAAAAGGAACTGCCTTGCAGTTGCCATCTCCACCTGTACGTTGTCGAGAAACTCGATGTCCTTCTTGATGAGCTTCCGCACCTTCGGGTTTTGCTCGTAATCCAGCCTGTCATGGAGATAGGCTTTGTTGTCATCGAAGCACTCGGAGGAGTCGGTGCAGGTAATCTCAATATCGGGGATCGAAGACAGCACCATCATCAGATGCCGGATCTTGATCTCAATATTGACATAGGACAGAACCGAGATATTGGTTGGGCTGACCAGGTAAAACAGAAGTTCGCCCTTCTGCGTCATCAGACCGTATTTGGTGAAGGTCTTCACTCCGATGAAGTCCTGCACCGAGCGGCCCTTTCTTTTCTTCTGCGGTTTTTCCTGCTTCGGCTGTTTCGGCTGCTTCTTTTGCTTTGGCTGTTTTTCCTTCTTAGGCATGCTGCTCACCTCCATTCATAGTACTGTTGCGTGGTAATGAAATAACGACCCGCATATCGGATGAAATCGAGAATTGTCGTGTCATCCATGCGGATCGTTAAGAATCCATAGCAGAGTGTGGCGGCTGCGGGAAGCATCAGATGCAGTTCCACCAAAATCACTATGGAGAGAAGGGCTGCGACGCCCATAATTGCGAAATCCCGCAGGCTCCAAAGCCACATATTCGCCGTCGCCTTGAGGTTCTGCGGATAGATATAATGGGTCATAGTATTCCTCCAATCGTGGGTTCTGCGCCGTAGTATTCATCGCAAAACTCCTGTGGCGTCTGGTTGTAGTCCTCACGGATCTTTTCTGTGATCAAGTCCTTGATGAGCTGTTCTTCATCCTTTGTCGGCTCGTAATCGAAATACGAGGAGCTGTCCTGACGGCTGATCTCACACTCGATCCGCATGGTATCATCGAAGGGATTGTAACGGCCGTACATATTCAGCCATGTGTCATCATCCGATGCGGTGTCGATGTTGAACTTCTTGTCCACGTCGAACCACGTCTCGATATACACTGTGATTTCATGACCTTCCTCGCCATCGATCTGCATGTCATGATCAATGGCGAGGTCATCTCTCGTCAGTCTGTTGTTTTCTTTCATGCTGTACCTCCAATTACTTTCCGGTTGCTCTGGCTACACTTCGAGTCAGATTTACGGCGGTGGTAGTCGCATGAACAACGCTCATCATGTTCACCTTGACGGAGCTGTCGAGTCCGAACTGCTGGGCAATTCGAGGCACCTCATTGGCGGCAAGCATAATTCCTAAACCCATGAGCATATGGTCGGGGAATGTGAGCAGGCCGAGGAACAGAAGTGTTGTCTGCATGAAAGCCGTCAGACAGATTGCCGCTACCTGTTTGCACCACTGATTGAATCCGTCAGAATATCCGCGGGGAACGCTGAACATATACAGGCTCCCGACAGCCATTTGAACGAGCAGGATGCCGCCACGCTTGATGTTCTGGAAGAAGATCTTGATCACGCAGTAGGCAAAAGCGATCAGACACAGAAGGTTGAGAAGTCCGAAAGTCACTTGGGTTGACACGGCAAAGCTGCCTTCCAAGACGGATGTGCTTTGCCCTGCAAGGTCCAGACTCTGACCGCCGGATACGATGCTGGTTAGGTCATGGGAGAAGGTGTTCTGCAGACTGATGCAGAACTTGTACAATTCAACGGGAACCACGCAGATCAAGCTGCAGGCAAAGAAGCCCTTGAGGATATTGATGCTTGTGGTTTTGATGTTGGCTCTGCCGTTCTGATACTCAATCGCCACGTCGAAGATGGCTACAACCGTACCGGCCACAAACAGCGACCATCCAAACAGCGTGAAAAGCCTGATGGTAGCCTGCACCCATGACAAGTCGAAGATTTCAGCGCCCATGTTGCCCATCATTGTGAAGAAGTCGGCAACCGCGCCGTAGATGATTTCATAGAACCATTGGAGGATGGCGTCAAAGATGGTGTTGGCAATCTGTGTGCCGAGATACTCAATGGTATC
>JABLTK010069616.1_pt1 | contig 21232 bp, 28 predicted proteins | sample 7160131 | NCBI WGS metagenome assembly JABLTK01 (sample SAMN14651221, study PRJNA627086) | human gut metagenome | isolation source: feces | host: Homo sapiens
ATAAAGAACTTGACCATTAGGACGGAACTCAATGGTAGCGAGAACCGGATCTAGGAAGAACATGGTATAAGCAATGGATAGGAGTTCTGGTGATGGCAGTAGAATGAAGGAAGTAAGTGCTATGGGTAACAGAGCTTCGGTTACATTGATATGAAGAGCAGGACGTTGGGAAGTTCCTTCTAATACAGTATGAGGATGAATGAATTGATAGCGAACTAGTTCTGGACTGGCTTTCCATTCAGTAGCAATGTTCTTGTTAATTCCATAGATCATTCTCCATGCATTCTTCACATGAAGTCGATCTGATTCTTGAATGAAACGGTCAGCAGTTTCATCATAAGGTCCTATGCTGAAAATGGTTGCTTCTGGATAAGCACTAGCGATGAGGTGGTCCAAATACTCATTCTCCACATCCCAATGAATGAATGAGAAATGACCTTCTACGAATTGAAAGAGAGTTCAGTGATTACGAGAGATCCGATCCTCATCAATCTGTTTAGTGATAATTGTAAAGAGATCATCATCCCACTGTTGAAGTGAGAAGGATTGAGATTGTCTTGAATAGCTTGAAATGAAAGAAAGAAAGGAAGCTTACAGAACAGTGTATTCACTCTGAGGATTGAGAGTCAGAAACACAGTCCAAGGAGGAATATGAGTGATATTAGCTTTGATCATATGATGATATGGAAGTTGAAGAAACAGTTCAATCATAACTCGTTGAATAGAAAGAGACACACCAAATCGGAGTAGAGAATAATATGAGAAACCCTGAATAGGAATGAATGAAGGAGAATAAGTGATTTGATAAAGACGAGTATCTGAATGATGAATAAGAGAATTAAGCACAACTTGGATGAAGCAATATATCACATCGTTGGAATGAAAATGGTATATCCTGAAAGAGAGTCTGAATAGAATCATTGGTCTCTAAACTATCATTACGAGCTCTATATTCAGATTCACCATTTTTCAAACATACAATTGTTCAATGAATTCACAGAGAGTCTCTTGTCGATACTTGCCACATATCATGTCATATCCCAATTGTAAGAGACTCTGACTTGGTACTTCTAGATATGTTGAACGAGCCAATCTTAATACCGACTTGATAAGACTTACTACATCACTACTTGTGATCCATAATCATGTACTTACTCATCCTCTTTCATTCCTCGAAGGACATTCATCAATCCTCGAAGTGGGATGATCTGAATATCAGCCATGAAATGAGATGTTTGAATCGAATCTATCGTCTGAGCACTCCATGTGAAATTTGCTTGTAAGAAATGACCATTCTCCATTTGAGATTGTGTATTATTGTATGGTTCAGTGAGATGGAGTACCATATTGAAAGATCGTTTTCGAGACAGTTTCTTTGCTAACTGGGTTAAATTCCTACAGATACTCGGACAAACTAATCCTTACTTTCCATGAATAACTACGGTTCTAACAGTATCAGTAGAATCAAATAATTCAGGATGATTCTGTTGAAGGAAACTGAGCCATCTTTTGTTCTGTTTGTTCATCAAATGTTCAGTAATGGGTGTGTCTATGATTATCAAAGTTTCGTTCTATGTACTGTTGAATAAAGAACGAGTCGTAAGCATATTCGCATTTGTTTTGTCACTGATTTGAATCAAAGAATCAATTTGAGTTGAAGTCTCATCTTTGAGAGGAGATGGTAAATGATCAATCAGATATGTCTCTGATTCAGATTCAACTTCTTCTTCAGGAGGTTGAACAATTGGATTAGAAGCAGAAGGAAAGAAGTTAAAGAGAGAAGTGGTTGAAGGTTTATTCCACGGAAATGAAGAATTCGTATCACCACTTTCTAGTCTTCGAGCCTTCATCTTTTTTGATCTTCTTAGATGGCGTTTCACCTCCACTGATTCATATTGAAGATCATTATTGACTCTCCTTCTTCTGTACTTTCCTTGGGTTCTTTTCAAAAGAGTATGATTTCCTTGAAGACAAAAGTTGCTTCCATAGATCATTGGTTCTTTACTTTCACCAATAAGCTCAATCACACCCAACAGATCACTTGTTCTTGTCTCTAGATTACGAAGTGTATCAATGGGAAGACATTGTTGAAAACGGGGAATTTCAGTTTTGGGATAAGCTCTATTCATAAGAAAATGGAACTATAGGTACAGATAAAAGTTGGAATCATACTCAATTTTTGAAGCAATATTCGTAAGAACAATAGAATGATTCAATAACTAGGCATCATGATGCAGTACACAAGAATGACAATAGGTGATGTATTCCACACTTGATAGTAATCATTATAAGGTAGAGTTGATGGAATAGCCAAAAATGAGGCTATTTGGTAGAAAGATGCCAACATCAACTAGAGATAATGAGATAGCATGATAATCACTTCAACATCACTATGTTCGTTTATGTCATCAACATTATAATCATTGTTAAACACGAGAGAATCAAGGTCAGCTATAAGAACGATCTTGACTGAAAGGGATCTCAATGTCGAAATAAATTCATCAACTAATTGTAAATGAGGGTAGTTGGTATAATACCTGATTCTGGCGTGAACTGCATGTAGATTGAGATGACATGTCCATGAAGTGATGGATACAAATAATCATACATGACATAACGATCACTAAACATGACTTACGAACAGAATAAGTACAAAACTCGCCTGTCTCTAATGAGATTGAGAATAGTACAATGGGGAAATGCATTTGCAACAGCATATGCATAATTCTTATCTGCACCAACAATAACGATCACTTCTCCTTCACTCATATGAACTATCGTAGGGAATGCAGGTGATTGTCGTTGAATGAAGAATTTTGGGCTAATAAACTAGATTATAGAGAATACAGAATGGTATTTACTTGCTCAAATACGGTTTTCTTTTGGCGATTGAGAGTTTTGTTGAATAATGAAAGAATATCCACACGATTCAATAGCTTTGAATCAATGTCTCTCGGTGAAAGAGGTTTTTCCTATTTGTCATCAATCCATCCCAGCTCAACGAAAACCGGTTTGTTATTGTCATCACCAGTCCATGGCATACTAACTGCGCAATCTGGTGACATAATTACATAAGAATGACTTACACAACAGCAGAAAGGTTATGAACTGATTCATTCTATATCCGATGAGATTTGCTTCTAATCAAATCTAGAACCAAGATACGAAAGTAAGATCTGCGAATATGCCTCTATTTGTGTCATTGTCACATGCAATAATCGAACTGATTATTGAAATCCAATAAATCTTCCTGCTTTTAGCATTTCCAAAAGTTTAGAATACTGTTCCGTTGTCCATATCTGCATCAAATCGATGTCCCGTTTCATTGCAATCGATGTGGGATGCCACGACTTTCTGATTTCAACATGGAGTACAAGTACCAACATGTCTATTGGCAATGAAGTGACGTTTATCTTAAATGATTCTCAAAAGAGGAGTACACCGTACACTTTAAGCATCATTTTGATTCTAGGACTGCGATCTCCGTGCGAAGAGGTGTTTTCTCTGTTGGTGATCATTGCCGATTGAATGTAGTCTATTAGATTGGCTCTAATTCTAGACTTGTGTGAATATTAAAGGTACTTTTTGGGGATTGAAGACTCTCCTTGGATCCAACAGTTTGCATAAGGATCTGAACCAGTCAATCAAAAGTGGAAAGTTAAGACCTACAGTTTCCTTTGAGAACTCTAAACGGGCCTTTGTTACTTTGGAGAATAGTAAATATGATATCGAGGCATTGATGTCTTTAATTTTTGAGTATGCTATTTATTTGTCAACGAAAACTGTTGATGACACCTATGAACACGTTGCCCAGATTGCCCAGGAGAAGTATATATCTCTGTCTCCTATTATCATTACTGTAAGTATAATGATACAATGTGATCTAGATTCCAAGTTATTATTCTGCCTCTCACATTCGTGGACTTCAAATGGCATTGGATTGTAAAAACTTTGGTGAAGCAGTGTATCTTCGTGATAATATCGCTGTTGCAGTGGATTATGGTTACTTCCGGAATGTTGATCATGCCTTTGATTCGTCTCCTCTAACTGTGTTGTTCATTGACATGAGTGCAACAGCTACAACACTTACTGTTGTGGAGTATTCCAAGGTACCACATCACTCTCTCTCTCAATCCTAGAATCGAATCAAAGTGAAGAAGACAGATCACATCTTCCTTGGAGGTGATGATTTTACAGAAGTGTGTGCACAGATAGTTGAACAACAATTTTTAGAAGAGAATTCTCTTGATGGCGTATCTGAAACGATTCGCGAGAAGATGAACAAGCAGTTTCATATGTCTGGCGAAAAGGTGAAGTTGGATCTTTCTATGAAGGATGTGGATGAGACAGCCGTAGAAATTGATAATCTAACAAGTGTTGAAAATGATATTTGTGTGATTGAAGTGCGGGAACAAGATTTTGTGAAAGCTAGTGCCTCACTGTTTCAACAGTTAAAACACTTTGTTCATCGTGTATTGATCGAATGGAGATCAATCGATGTCTGTGAGATTAGTGGTGGAGGAATGCGAATGCATCAAATCTGTGATCTAATTGAGAAGGAGCTTCAAACCAACTGTTCTTGTCATATATCCTTTGTTGAATTTATTGATGGTTTCTTGATTCATACAGGCTTAGTCGAACTCTAGCAACCACAGAAACAGTCGCTCGAGGAGCTGCAATTGTAGGTGAATTTGGTTGTCATCAGCACTTGCTTCACTTGTGTGAGCAGACTGTTTCAATGCAGTATGTAGTTGATGATGGTGAAGTAGACCATACACTCCATGTACTTGGATATGGATCGTGTGCAATGGATTCTTCCCATTTATGTGTTACTTGTGATGATACATTGTATGATGATCAAAATCAAGATCATGATTGTGAGTGCATGTTAGATGAATGAGAAATAGGGAGTGCAATCTATCAGAATGTTAAGTCTCAACAGGAGTTGCATCCGAATGTTATCACTCCTACTCCCTTGGAGCCTGTATTACACACCCTCGAATCACCGACAGTAATTCCACCTATCGATTCTGAGGCTATGATGACGACTGTGACTACACCCAGAACTCGTATCCCTTCAGTTTCTTCAAACCTCTCATCTCCTTTATCGTCTAAGTCCAGTCCATTGGGATCTCCACGAAGACGACGATCCTCACCTCGTGTACATCTCCCTGCTCCTATGAATGGTCCTGTTATGACCGAGAATACAACGGAGAACAATACTAAGAGTTCGTCTCTTATCATTCCTCCGATCCCAGATTCTGTTCCTCCATCTCCTCCTGTATCTATTCCATTTTACAAGAAATCTCGCCCAAAGCCTGTCTCTCAACCAACTGCTGTTCCTAGTATGTCTGTCTCAACGTCTACCTCTTCGGTAGTTGCTGTATCACTCAATTCTGCGCCTACTTCTGTACCACCGTCTGTGATCAGCACATCCACTTCTGTACCTACACAAACTCCACTTACCACACCTGTTAAACCCGAGAAGACGTACTTAGATGCTCGTGAAACCATATATACCTTCTTCTCCACATCGGACTCGGGCTCATTCCCGATCTATGCAACAAACGATGATTCACTCTGGGGACGTGGCTCCTTCTTGAATGGTGAACGGAATGGTCCCTGGGTGCAATATTATAACTCCAATCCTGATCTTATCAAGAAAAGAGAGTATTATGTCGATGGCGAAAAACATGGTGATTTCTCTTACTATTATGAGAATGAAGCTCATTCTCTCCATATATCTGTCTCTTATGAGCATGGCAAAAAAGATGGGTATTTCTACGAATATCAAAAGAATGGTCAGTTACTGTTATCTGTACTTTATGAGCAAGGAGTGGAAAGGAAACGCGTAGAATTCTTTGAAAGTGGATATATGAAGCGAATCGTAAGTCGAAAGAAATACCCGGTTCTCGCTACCATTGAGTTCCGTCCTAATGGTCAAGTTCTTTATATTGGAGAATCGAGACGAGAGAGGCGAGATGGTGGATATCACTACATTTGTCATGGAACTGGAACGTATTATTATGACTTGTTTGCTGAGTTGTCTGGTGAATTCCGGAAGGGATTCTATATTTGGAAAGGAAAGGAGGTCTCAATTGTGGATTGTCTGGGAGTGGTTAAGAAGTCACCTAAAGGAAGCTTCTATATCAAGGAACTCCCAGATGGAACAATATTGCCCTGGAAATTGTTTTTGAACAAGGTGAAGGAAGATGGTTCAGTTTCTGCTATAATTGGAGGGAGGGAACGTGTAATCAAAACGTGTGCTGTGATAAAGGATGGTAATGAAGAGTATACGGAACGCTGTATCTTATCCATTCTCGGCTATCCTGTTGTACTTACTTTGTCTCAGGGTTCTTCTATGAAGCGGATTGAGTTTTATCCGTTCTTTGGGGAGAAAGATGAAGTAACTGTAGGTAAAGTAAAAATGAGTGCCGTTGTCGAAGGAGCCATTAGGGAACGAGCAGCTTGTAACGTGAAAGTATATTCAAAATCAAAACTGGTTTCTGAAGTCCGATACTTGAATACTGGAGAAAAGCTTCCATCCGTTTAGTTTTGTTTGTTCGAAACGAAATAGAGGAAACGATATATTACAATAAAAGCAAATACCCCTGAAGGGAATTAGTCCAGTTCATTGAGATATGATTCAAACGATGATCCGTGAATTCCATAATACTTTAGGAAAAGTGAGGGAAGAATGCACATCGGACTATTATACTCGGTAGGAAGGACCTGACGTGATATCCTAGATGTAACAAAAACAATAATAATTCATACGGTCGTAACCGTTGATTGTATTGAATACCATTAACGCATCTTCGCTTGTTCTCCAATTCTGAGTCTTCAGAATATACACTTCGTTTTAAACAGTTCATTAAAACTATTCAAGAAAAATAATATTGGTGATTGTTCCATCGAAAGTTCTGGAACATCTTGACAAGAACCAACTCTATTATACAAATGGTTGATGAACAAGAAGACAATTGATGAATAGACTGATTGAAACAAACACATCACTTTGGTATTCACAAACACCAGTCTTGTTTAGTATCCGAAACCATACAGAGTCTTTCCCTGACGCTTCAGAGCATACACGACATCCATAGCAGTAACAGTCTTTCTCTTGGCATGCTCAGTGTAAGTAACAGCATCACGAACCACTCCATCCAAGAAGGTCTTCAACACAGAACGGGTTTCATCGTAGATCAAACCACTGATACGCTTCACACCTCCACGACGAGCCAGACGACGAATAGCAGGCTTCGTAATACCAAGAATGTTATCACGCATCACTTTGCGATGTCTCTTAGCACCTCCCTTTCCAAGTCCCTTTCCTCCTTTTCCACGTCCAGACATGATGAATAGATAAAATAAATATGATCCAAAGATGAAGAAGGACAACAACTGACTAATGTCGAGAGACTTGATTGGATAAAACTGAACTAAGTCGGATTATAGCCAATCAATTTCCTTTAGCTACTGGAAGCGATTTTTGATTTCGTTGCTTAAGTACTTTGGCTTGATATGTCTCTTTCATAACGACTACATGAGAGGAACTGAAAGGGCAATTCAAAGAGACAGTAAGACAGGATTCTTCTGCAAATGTGAATTAGTTCGTCGCTACTACTAGATTGTGTAGCAATAAACAAAACAATAATTACGCAGTCTTCTTTTCTGAAACAGAGCAGTTCTGAATAGTACATACAGTGTCAACACGCGGAATATTACACTCCTGTTTAGAGTGATCCTCCTGGAATGACCGTTTGAGAGCAGCAGGCTTCTTCTTCAGACTTATGGATAACTCTCCATTGCCATATGTCGCTTTTGCATTACTGACTTCAATCAGAGAATGATCACACTATATTTAACCGGTATCCTCACTCCTACAGGAAGAAGAACAAAAAACTTCCCAGACGGGCGTCTTCTCAAAAGAATTTTCGTGCAACCATCATATTGTACACACCGTACCCCCTCGATCCGAATTCCACCTTTTTGTACCAAGATGCGAATAGAATCGGGTAATACCGAAGGTAAATCCACAAATATCCTATACTCTTCTTTATACTACAATATACAGTAGCCCTTAAAACCTACCTCAACCACATCAATTGCCGAAGAAAGGTTATTCTCTCTACTATCAAATCTCTGTTTTCTACTCACTCTAGTTGTGAGAAAAGATTAGAACCATCACTTTGCATACAGAGGTTCCATAGGACCCTTCGTTACCTTCGGTAAGATCCTGGAATAATTAACAACATTGTTTGGAAGCACATGGTGATGCCGCAGTTGAACAGGTGGAGGAGGACGAAGACAAGGGACAGGCGAATGACTTACTAAATGAACATCTCCTTCTTTAAATGACGACCCTTTATCTTGCGAGAGAGGAGGATGACTTTCCCCAGCAGATGGCGATGACTGGGTCATACCTTGCAATTTCGGGATTTTGTATTCAGAAGAACACTGCATCTTCATGAATACACGTAGAAACCTTAATCTGGGATATACTCAACAAAAACTAGTGTGTTTTCTGACATAAATACAAAGAACTGTGTGTTTTTGTCTTTACAGATCGAACAAACAGAACGAATGGAATTTATTATAACAAGAAAACTCAATATGCATCAACATAGACATCATCCTTTACAAAACGACCATGACTACGTCTTCGATATCTAGCATGATTTTGAAGACCTTCATACTTCCGTTGACAATGAAGAAGACTTATCTCACCCGATAATCGCTTTTGTCTAAGAATTGCCATTCGTTTTCTCCTTCGTTCTTTACATTGTTTCCTTCGAATCCAGGCTGCCTTTGTGGAAATATCGTCGAGATGTGAAAGACAAGTACTCGTATCCACACAACGAACAGGGAGGGGTTTAAAAGTAGGTTCAGGTGGAAATAAAGTTGGTGTTGGCACTTCAATCTCATTGAAGGAAGAACTCGAAAACGGATCTTTCATGTTTATTGCAGGTGCAACACGCACAATTTCGTCATCATATTCCAGGAATGGTTCTCTTAGGTCACAATCAGAAGAAGCAAGCATATTTCGATCTGTCTCCATTTGCATAGGAAAGATAACAACAAAACAAGGTATAGGAAAGGCCATCTCTAATCATTTCTGAATATTTTCTGAACCATTCTTAGGATAGCAATATTCTGGGAAATATCGTAATTGTAATTCAGGACTCTTTAGAATGGCAATTTGTGTTACAATAGGAAACTGCGCTAATCGCTGTCGAAGGTCTAAAGGAAAGGAAGAGATATCATGCTCTCGGAATGGGTTGTGGTAGACACTCCAAGACGGTTTCTGGTTCGAAGAACCAGCTTCACCAGTTAGACGATGAGCAGTTGGCTGGATAACTGTCTCATAAGCACTAAAATCATCGCTAGCATCTGATACAATATGAAGTCTAAGAGAAAGAGAAAGAATGGGAAGTTACTGTTCATAGTGAACAGGATTCGAATTATCGATGCAAGGCATCTTATTATACACATCTTCGGGAACTAGTCTTCACATTGGATTCACAAGAGTTACCTTCGATTCGACTTGAATCTATTTCTAATTCACTGAATAAACAAATTACAACTTCGTTTTCGAGAATGGCGTTGTGGTTGTTGATCAACGCCTAACATGAGGAGAATTATTAGAAGGAGTAATGGCAGAGTCAATAATGAAAAATTAAATAAAAATTGATGCCTCGAGATGTTTCATTCTGATTTCGAGTCTCATAGTATCTTTAGATTTGGAAATACTTCATTGTACTTTTTCTCAATTGTGAGTATGAGCAATTCTCACAGTTTGTATGATTGTTTGTGTACAACAGACATTGGTGATCGCATTGTCAAAGCCAAAGTTCTTGTTGTCGGTGCAGGTGGTATAGGATGTGAGATTCTGAAAAATTTGGTCATATCAGGATTCAAACGCACGAATACTCGTTTGTGTTGATATTTAGATATAAAGGTGATTGACTTGGACACGATCGAAATGTCCAATCTGAATAGACAGTTTCTCTTTCGAAAGGAGCACATTGGTCAGTCCAAGGCTATTGTTGCTGCAAAGGCTGTACTATTGTTTCACGTACTGAACAATTAGGTAAAGGATTTTGGAGATGGAGTTGAGATTGATGCCGAACATGCGAATATAATGAATCCAAAATTTGATCTTTTCTTTTTTAAATCCTTCAATATTGTGTTTAACGCCTTGGATAATGTGAAGGCTCGTCAATATGTGAATAGCATGTGTGTTCTTGCTAATGTTCCTCTCATTGAAGGAGGATCGACAGGTTTATTGGGTCAGAGTTATCCTATTATTCCACATCAGACAGAATGTTATAATTGTCGTCCTCGAGGAGGTGATGAAGGAGAGAAATATGCCATTTGTACAATTCGAAGGTACAACATGAGAAAGGAATTCACTGTAGTACTCCTGAGAAGATTGAACACAACATTGTTTGGGCAAAGGAACTGTTTGTTTTGCTCTTTGGAGAGACAAGTGAGAGTCTGCTATTTGAAGAAGTGGATTCTGTATACATGCAGTGTTTGAAGCCGACATCTTCCACAGTAGTGAAGGATGATAAGAAATGTCTTGATTTCTGTACTACTATGCTGGAAGCACTCTTTGATAAAGAGATTGAGAAACGTCTGCAGATTGGTAGTTATGCAACGATATCTCAACAGCCGATTCCCGTGGGAATCCGTTCTCTTGTTGTATAAATGCATGAAATCGTTGAATATAGGATGTAGAAGGTATTTTGAAGGGTGAATTCGATAGCAAAGCCAATTCTTATGATGTTGTATGGGACGTGAAAACGTGTGTGAATGTACTATTACTGTGGATATGGAAATATTACAAGGAAGGGAAATATGTACTGAAAGAAATCGAGGTTGATTCATAGGAATCAGTTCACTCTTTTGATAAAGACAATCATGGTGATATTGTAATTGTCGCAGCAGCTACGAATATATCCTCTTCTATTCATCCTGTTGTTTCTTGATTCCACTTGCGTTGTCATTCTTTCCATATTCCCGCAGGAACTGTTCTTGCGATAAAGAAGATTGCTGGCAACATTATTCCTGCATTGGCAAGTACAAATGCGATTGTAGCCGGAATTCAAGTCCTCTCAGCAGTGAAATTATTGAATCTACAATCAAAGCCTGCATCAGAGCAAGCCAAAGAAATGCGATATTCGTACTTATTAAAGGTGAAAACAAACAAAGTATTCATTCATTTCAAGTATGAGATAGAATCGTTTCCTTCAATCTGTCACCTTGTTGCCTCCTTTTACCAATTGTCTCACATGTAATTCCAAAACGCATCTGATTGTTGTGATGGATATCAACAGGGCATCATTTCGAGGATTCCTAGAGGAGATTGTTCATGTACCTCCTATCATACTGATTGAATGTAGGACAAACTTCAGTTTGAGGCTCCTATGATATCGGTTGGATCAAATCTCCTTTATGAAACTCCAGACGAAGAGGAGGAAGAACAACGTGATTATTCGGATTTATTCAAAACAAATCTCTGTGACCTATGTAGGATTAAATGGAGTGAGTTAGAAATAGCTGGTGGTGGGATTCAACATGGTTCATTGATTGAGATTGCAGATTGTATCAATAATCAGCACGCATCGATTACTGTTTATCATCAGAAGTTAGATGATCTCGTGGAGAAGTATGAGGATGGATACGTCATATTGAATCCGGAAGTGATTCCTTCGATTCTTCGTACAAGAGATGAAGAGGAGAATGAGAACATTGAAACAGAGGAGGACTCTAGTAGTATTGACATGGAAGAGGATAGTGATCTATGCGAGGAAATTCCACAATCTCTCAAGAGAGATCATCCCCTAGACGAAGATAACTTGGAGAGTAAAGCTAAACGACAGTATTGTGTTTGTTGAGAATGGATTTTGATATTCTGAAAACGGTTGTAATATCCCGACAGAGCATTCGTGAATTCAGTAACAAACAGATTGCTCCTGGTGTGCTTGAAACAATTCTTGGTTATTCGCTTGTTTGTGTTCTAGTTGAATATGACCTGTAGAGGACACCCACATCGATGAATCTTCAGCCCTATCGGATGATCCTAGTACGAGATTCTTCTATAAAGGAGAAACTGGCAAATTGTATGAGTCAGAAGAATGCCCCAGTTGTGCGAGAGGCGGATGTATCAATTATTATGTGTTCGGAAATGGGTATGGTGTTGGAGGTGATTGTTACCTAGACTCCAAAAAGTGTATTTCAGACTTTGGCAAGTTTGCGTATCAAGAGAATTGGAAGAAGCAAACAAAGAGGATTCAATTATATGGTACGATCAATATGTGGTGTTCATCGTAGCCTCGTCAAAATATACTCTGAATACCTTGATTCATGTGATGTTTGGATGGATCTATGATGTGTTTGCTTTTTTCATTCGTCTCTTCCGACCTTTTTCCAGTCGTATCACGATGCAAGCCTGGAGTCAACAGCAAGTTGCATTCTTAATCGAGAATATTTGTCTTCTAGCAGAGAGTAGCGGTCTTAATAGTGTGATTATGAACGGATACTCTGAAGCCAAAGTTCAAGAAGCTTTCAAGATTCCCTATAATTTCCAGGTCTCAGCTGTAATTGCTTTGGGGTACAAGAAGGAAGAGTGTAATCCAAGAAGAAAAGGCCGCTTCCCTTTTGGTAAGCTCTTTGTGGATGTGATAATAGATAGAATCTGTAGTATATGATGGACTATGGAATAATCCATTTTAACATTGTTTGTTACTGATTGAAACAAATCTCTAGTTCCAGACATAATGGTTTTCGATACTTCCCCTCATCTCATGATACAAACGAATAGACTAACAATAGTATCTTGAATTCCCGTGATTCCTCCTCTTTGGTCTTTTGTGGTCATTATATCTTTCATAATAACATGAGAGGAGGTAAGCGTGGATCTCACAAAGGCCGTGAAAGAGTATTAGCAGAGAATGAGGATGATATCATTGCTCGTAATATGATGGTAGAAGAAATGCTCTTATAATCATTATAGGAGAGAGAGGAAAAGAAGAAGCGACAAAGTGACGACGAAGAGGAAACGTCATCTGAAGCGAATGAGTCAGATTCTGAACCTGAAATGGATGTTCCTAGAAGACGGGTATTACATTATTTGATAAAAATAATGAAAAGAGATCTCCTAAGCAAACGGAACCAGTGATTGAAACCCATAATTTGAATAGAACAAATGTATGGGGTCTGTAATTGCATGAACGATAGAATAAGGGACCTGTAGCTAGTGATGGCACACTTGTCGTTGAACTCTCTGGAAGGCAAAAGTAATAACTATGTGAATCTGAATGAATATCAGACGAGAGTTAGAAGAACAAAGAGCAAAGGAAGCTTACTTCCAGAAGACTCTTGAAGGTAAAACGGTATCTGTGAATTGAAGCAGTGATGACTAGCCTGAAGCGAAAGCTACGTTAGAGAGATTGGCACGTATTCGAGCTCAGCGAGAGGAAGCAGCGAAGAGAAGAAAGGAAGAAGAGGCAGCGAAAGCAGCGCTAGAAGAACGAATTCGAGAACAAGCTCGTCTGAAGAATGAAGCTGCCAAGAAAGGAAAGAAGTGAATCGTTTAAACAAACAATCTTTCTTTAACAACCAAATCACTATAATTATTAGATATGGAATGGCTTATAAGTCATGAAGACAGTCACAATCCACACAACCAGTTATAACATTCTCGCTCTCGTCCAAAAGCGAACCACATCGTCAAACAATCAAACGATATGGATTATGACTGGACAAATGCACACTTGATCACCCACATACCTATAAAGGATTAGAATGGAACCAGCACGTTCATTTCCCATGCAACAGACAGCGTGGAAAAGCAAATACTGAAAGCAATTTGCGGGTTCAATTGTACTGAAGAGCAACTAGTGCTCAGCCGAGGTGGGAACCCAATTAAGACAACAGATCATTTACATACCTGAAACACCTCCAAAAGAAAACAAATTGTGTTAGAAAAAAGAGACCATTAAATAGGGGTCAGTTGATATCCAAATGTAGCCATAATATTCATTCTCGATTATTCCAAGTCTTCCATTCCTATACTCTCTTTATAATTATCAAGAGAGAAGAGGTATGAACCACTAGACATGTGCACTTATTAGGTCATTTCTAGTTATTATATATAATAATGGAGAAACATCACAATTCATTGTTGTTTCGAGTAATAAGCTTCTCAATTGACTATCATTTTTGGAACAGCCACTACTGTTTATAGTTCTGCAACTGTTGTATCATGCTGTTAGATTACAACCACTCTAGGTTTATACTTGGTAAACCATGATCGTTGTTAACCAACTCTATTTTGTAGCCCCTAACGTTGAATTGGATAGAATGGGAGATTCATCAGTTAAGAGGATTCTCTATTTCTCGTCTATAGATTCTTTGTTCCATCGAATACCAAATCCATTTACTCTTAAAGGAAATCACAATTGTCCATCTCCTAGATTGTTTTCGATTCTAATGAGTTCAAATGAGGAGAGTCCACAACTCAAGGCAGTCGATGAGGTTTTGAATAGAGCGCTCTCGGTATTTGTTGGTTCTTTTTGTAACGATGCTAGTTTATCAATCGGATTCCAGGAATAGGTGAATTTGATTATTTCAACCTATTTCCCGAGTTTCAAGGACTTGCCGAGGAAATCAACGCAAAGAGCTTAGGATATGTTCAGAAAATATATGAATATGTAGAATTCATTTTGAAAGAAGTGATTCCTGTAGTATTTACCATTAACCACAACAGTACTCAAGGACAACCTATCAATTCATGAACCGCAACAGTTTGCTGTTGTAGAATCTCTTTATGATACAATTTTCGAAAAGATGGATGAGGCAATAGACATGAAGAAGGGTTTGTTAAAGGACACAAAGGATGTAGGGTTTTGATTGTAAAGTGATGAATAGAGCGGTTCAAAGCAAGGTACTGTGGATAGAGGTTCTGCTGTCAAGGAAAACGTCATTACGTATAAGGCCTCTCTAGACAAGCCGCAGTTAGCATTCACAGATGGTGTAGATAACTCTAAAACTCCATTTCAACCAAAACTTAAAGTGAAACACAATGCTCAGATGAACTGGAGTTTGGATGGTATGATTTGAATAAAAAGATCATATACAGAACTTGAAAGTGATGGGTTGTATAGTAATCCGTATCTATATGAGTTGAATAGTGAGATTCCTATCACATTGTAAAGAGTAGATTTGGTGTATCCAGATTGGGAGCGAACTCTACCGGAGATTGTTACTAAACCACGAAGCGAGAATGCTACCCCTCTTATCGTTGTGGAAACCGAGGATGGAATGAAATCGTTGGTGGAAGAATTAATGAAGGAAAAGAGTATAGCAGTCGATTTAGAACATCACAACTTCCGAACTTATCAGGGTTTCACGTGTTTGCTTCAGGTATGATCATTATTATGCTATGTTATTCAGATTTCGACACGGACATCTGATTACTTGGTTGATGTGATTAAAGCGAGAGATTTTGTGTGGCTTCTCAATGAAGTGTTTACAAATCCTCACATTATGAAGGTGCTTCATGGAGCTGACATGGATATTGTATGGCTGCAGAAGGACTTTGGTGTTTATATGGTAGTTCTGACTTGTGGGTTTCATGTAGGTGAATATGTTCGATACAGGTCAGGCTGCCCGTGTGCTAGGGTTCGAGTCGTTTGGATTGGCATATCTTCTAAAGCGATTCTGTGATGTTATTGCGAACAAAGAATATCAATTAGCCGATTGGAGGTAAGTTGAAATTCCCGCGGTTCTTGTCTAGAATTCGTCCATTGACAGCTGACATGAAGAAGTATGCTCGTGAGGATACACATTATCTACTGTACATTAGCGACGAGTTACGAGTCCTTTTAGTGAATGAGAGTGGAGATCGAGATTTGCTGGAGGAAGTGCTGAAGCGAAGCGAGGAGCTGTGCAAGCAGGCTTATCAAAAGCCTACAGTAACAGTGGATACAGCTATCGACATGATCAACAAGTATCATTGTTTCATGTATTTCACATTCAGAAAATCGCTCGTTTTAAATAACACTCAACGTCAAGTGTTTGTAAGTCTCTTTCTATGGAGAGATACCATTGCTCGAGAAGCAGATGAATCGCCTCAATACATTCTTCCATTCGTATCTCTCACAAAACTTGCTAAATCAGTTCCTCACACTACAGCCGACCTCCCTCGTCTTCTTCATCCTGTACCTGTGTATGTTCGAAGCCGGGCAAGGGAGGTTATTGATTTGATTCAGCAGGCGAGCGAATACTCTGGCTCGCTCGAAGGATTGTGTGACTTGGTGGAGGAAGCGAGAGTTCCAAAGACTGTGAGAATCAGAAGAGTCATTCATTTTTTAGGAGAAGGAGGAGGAGGAAGAGGAGGTAAAAGAGGTTAAACAGAAGCCTGTCCAAGTTTGGAATAATACTCCAAGTCAGTTAACGGTTCTGGTCAAGGATGGAGCTGTGTCGTTACAAAGCGTGTACCATCGTACAGATAGGACTGAGAGGTGATGTATAGCCAACTTCCAGGCGAAACCTGCAGTTATTACAACTTCTTGTCAACTGGATCTGCTGCCTCAGAACCAGGGATCAATCTCTTCGTCACTTCTTACACCAGAAGCAATGAAAGAGCAAGAGCAGATGGAGCAGAAACAGAAACAGATGTGTGAGGAGATTGAGGCTTCTCTCGATCTGAACGAGATGTTCCGTGATCTTGCTTTTATCAGTGGAACGATGGGAGGTGAATCCGAATCTGATAGTGAAGATGAAGCAGAAGCAAAGGAGGAAGAGGCAAAGGAGGATACGAAGGAGGAAGAGTTTGTATCTCTTCGAGAGGCATATCGTCCTACATCAAAGAAGGAATCAATGAAACGCCCGGCTGAACCAGGAACGGATGAGTTGTTGGGAGTGAAGAAGATTGATCGGAAATCGAATGTAGATCTATGAAAGAGTGATTACTGATAGGATTCGATGAAGAAATCTATTGGGTGGAAGAGTAATAAGGCAAAAAAGGAACTTTAGGGTTTGTTTGTTTCTAAAAAAGGAAAGTAAATCACATTAGCAAACAGATTTAGTTCTGATTCTATTCCTCATTTGAATAATCGTCATTCTTTTCCTTCTCAACAGGAGTAGTGTGCGTCAAACCATGCCCACGCTGTACTATTTAACCCTTCTATTGTTCATCATTATTCTATCGACAAGCAGTACCACGTGAGTTAGTGAAGTCATTCTCGTAGAAGAAATACACTATTCCTCTGAAATGAACGAGAAACTGCGGAAATTAACACAAGAGAGTTATACGAAATGGACTGGTCTGGAATCAGAAACAGACAATATTGATTGTTGGGATGTAATCGGATGAAGTTACATTTAAATAATAGAAAGCTTTTGAAGCTGTAAAAGGTTCTTGTTTGGATATGACAAGAGAAGAGAAGATGCAGTTTGCTTGGAATGTCCTTATATGCTACTATGATGATACAGGTACTTGCAATCGAAACGTATTATGGAAAGGTCGCACAATCCCTTCGTGCAATAAGAACGAGATTCGAGCATGTACACGCGAGTTGTCGACAACAGATTTTGATATTTTTACTCAGTTTTACAATCATGGAGATAGCCTCTGTTACTATCGTGAAAGTAAGGAGTGGCAAGATCGCACAGATCGTTCAGTCCGTAATCTTGAGAATGCTGCAGAAGAAACAACCTCGTTACTGTCATGGATGTGTTTAAACATGATTTTTAGATCGCAGTCAATTGCAAAGGAGAATGAATTACTGAAGTTGCAAGATCGGAATCTTGCAATGCATCAAGAGACACTCAATCAAGGGAAGCATGTACTCACCACAATAACTGAAACAAAAGAACACATCTCGAATCTGAATGTGATTTAGGATGAATAGGATGAGTAATAGACACATTTGGTTACATCCTTCGATTCAATGCGCAATGAAACTGAGTCATATCTCAACAAGATTCATTTGATTGTAACGTGGATAAATGAGAAAATGGAGACATTATCCAAAGTTCAATCCTTTTTGCAATCATCCTTTGCTGATACTAGTACTCTTGTGTCCTTTACGTTAAAAACCATTCTTGTGTATGTTATTACTGCATTGCCAGGAGTAAGGAAGAAAAATTAGTGATTACGAGTAGATCACGTTCCTTCGTCCTTATTTCTATTTATATGTGCTTGTAACCGTTCTGAGTGTAAAATTATGCTCATTGTTTCCCAACGAGTCAGTTGCCACATTCATCAATCTCTTTCTCAAAGGTCTGGTAATTAGTCTATGTTGTATTCACACTGGATATCGACTGTTGTTCCGAAAGGATCTAACGAAGGAGAATCATCTATTATTACAGCATCTGGTAGACATGCAACGTAGCCAGCAAACTCCACCGAGAATTTCTCCTAATACTAATGAGAGCACTGTATCTCATACGTGTCGATCAAAGTACCCTCTTCGTTCTCTCTGTCAGAATTATCCTATCACAGAATGTAGTGGTACAGAGAAGGTTGTGTATGATGGATCTGAGGGTGAGGTGGGTGATTATGCTTGTCGTGTTCTGTTTATGAGTGATTCGTCTGATTCTGACTTCGAGTGTTAATTCGAATATGCTTCCTTTTTCATTTTTCCGTTTCTTTTCCACTTTTGCGTTTGGTTCTGTTTATTTCAACAAACAATTCAAATGACTACTGAGAAGTTTCCAACTTAGGCTTCTGTAAGAAATGGAGCGTCTGGAGATAATGAACAGTTTGCATTTCCTCCAACCGTGATAATGTTCGATCACACGCAAATACTTCATCCAAAACTGCATCTCGATTTAACTGGAAGAGATCTTTGAGAGGAGCTTCTGTGGTACAGATCAGCTTTACCTTGTATTGATACAGTTCATCAACCAGAGTGATAAACCTACGCAGTTCTGTAATTGAATTCATGGTAAAAACAGGGATATTTCGTAAGATCATTGTATGGAAGTGATTACCTATGTCTAAGCCAGTCATAACAACCCTACATAAACTAATGTAATCACTAGCTCCAGTTGGTTTCTTACACAGATCATCAAAGGTAAATTCACACACTCCACTACTCATTAAAATTCATTCACTCATTCACTTTAAGTAACGATTCACATGAATATGTCGCCCTTGAACAACTTCCACTTCACCACATTGGAAATTGTTACCTCCAGCCACATGAACAAACAAATTTTCAACCTCATGATCATTTGATTCTGACAATGGATAGAAATATGTTTTCACATCCTTCTTACCACCGAATCGATAATCCTTTCCACTATTAAGATGAAGCACAGGACACTGCTATCCATCATATTCTCCTATTATCCGTACAGCTTTCAAAAGATGAATGAATGGAACGAATCGATCACGTTGAACTCCATCACGATACAGATCATCTGGTTCTCTATCTCTAATCTTTCTTGTTCTAATAGTACCTATTCGATGTGGAGATAACAGTAACGTTGTTTGAAAACAGATTGGAAAACAACCGTTGCATCATCATGGCATCTGCAACATCTGTCACTTGAAACTCGTCGAAAAACAGAACATTATTGCGCTTGGCAATATTACGAGCTATTTCTGGAAGAGGATCACTGCGAGCACCTAGGTATTACTCCTATAACAAAAATTGACCGTATTTCTGTCGTAGTTGATGGAGTTTCATGTTGATTTCCAGCATGAAGGAGTGAAAGTCCACACGAGCCTTCTTGATGTCGGGACATTGAATACTGTTGAACAGAAGGTCCATTAGATAGGTCTTCCCACATCCCGGGCCACCCCAAATGTAAATGCCCTTAGGGGTTGAAAAGGTCTGAAGAACCGCGGGAGTGCTGGAGTTGTGAATGATATCATAGTTTGTTCCTGTGTGCTTCACAGTAGCAGAACCTGTTGATAGAAGAGGTGAAGATGGCTTCTCAGGCCTTGCAGAACGTTTCTTGAACCAACCCCAACCACCTTTTGATTCTTCAGAAACCAGTGCTGAAGGGGTTGATGAAGGAGTTGTGAGATTCTTATCAGCTTTGCTTAAACCATCTGGACCTTTGACGTAGAAGTCAAGGAGATTATTGTAGATGCCCTGGAGAATCTTAGCAACCTCTCTCTAAGCATTGGAAAGTCAACGATCGTGTACTTGGTACTGATCATCGATAATCGTACCCGATTTGACTAGATAGTCATAGTGATTCACAGGTCCATTAAATGACGCAACCGACTCCTATTCATTATAACAGAACCGTAAACACACATCGAACTTGTAGGCAGTCTGGGCAAATACAAAATCACCATCATCTTTTGGATTACGCAGACTCTGTCGCTCCAAACCCTGAGAAAAGGAACGGACTTGCTCTAATCGAATGACAGAAACAGAAAGGAAGTACTGAATGACTTAGAAGCTCCACAAAGGATAATCTTTGATACCGATGGCAAGAATCGAGTTGTCGTAGCTACTTTCGATAGAGAGAAGACAAGCTGCATTTTCAAGATAGTAGGGATACTCGATAAAGAGAGAGAACGAGTAAGACCTGTAAGTGGAGAATATTGAGGTAAAAGACGTTTCACTTATCGCAAAACGAGGATCAGGAATTCCACTCTTTTATTAGAAATATGGAATTGTCAAAATATCACCAAATTCAATTCTTGCTTTCGATGTAGTAATCCAATCAACAATGACTGGTTCAGAATCGCATAAAATTATCCCTTCAAAGAAGGGCTGAACCTTCTTTTCAATTGCTATCATGATATTGAAGAATAACACAGTATCGTGATTGAAGAGGATAAGTGATAAAAATAGTGTAGTTGATAATGAACAAAGAGGATGAAATCATTAGCATATGGGGCAACAACTTGTGGTTGGTTCGGTACAGAAAAAAACAATGAAGACTAGAAATCGGACACTGCGAATAGTTCTCTTCTCTTTTGTGATGAATCATTTATCGAAAAAGCTAATCAAGAGGATCATTCACTAGGGATCCAGCACAAAGAGAGTAGGACTATTTGCAATGTCCGATTTCTAGTCTTTATCACTTAAACTATTCATTCTTCACATTCCTCAGCCATTTCCAATGTCAATTCGTTTCAATGATATCAATGAATTGTTCAATATCAATGATGATATATCAGGTCGATTGAAATGATCATCAATAATCAGAGATTCAACACAACTAGTAACAATCAATTCACAATCATCAA
>JABLTK010048704.1_pt1 | contig 21179 bp, 10 predicted proteins | sample 7160131 | NCBI WGS metagenome assembly JABLTK01 (sample SAMN14651221, study PRJNA627086) | human gut metagenome | isolation source: feces | host: Homo sapiens
AAAATCGCCCATGCTTTGTCGCTGATATCATGCCGATGCTGTGATTTCTCCATGATGACACCCTCTTTGTTGTGATAGTGCCATTATACTACTTGACTCGTGTAGACACAACCTAGACTACGACCTGGCGGATCGCCCGTGTCAGGTAGAGGTGCGAAACGACAGTGACGGAAGCCTGATGTACCGCACGCGGCTGAAGTACGACAAGCTGGGCAATCTGGAACGCTTGACTGCTGATCAGCGGACCGTCAGCTGTGACCGTCAGCTGTGACCGTCAGCTGTGACCGTCAGCTGACCTATGTCGGCGATACCTAGAAGGTATCTGTAGCCCAAATACGCCAAATTCAGAAAAATTTCGACATAATGCGATAACACTATTGAAATTTGCTGTAAAACATGGTAAAATGGAATTGTCGAAACGGAATTCGCGGAGTAGAAGGAGGCGCTGATATGTTTGTAGCGAATAATGGATGTGGCAACATCAACCATGTAAGCGTTCGGTCTGTATCCTGCGAATGCCCGATAGCACGGCTCAAGGATGGCTTTCCGCTGAGGTCGTAGCGAACGGGGAAAGCAAAACTGAATATTTGATTTGTTACATGACGATAGTGAGTTAGTACAGAAATGTCAATTCGAAGTGCTTCGGCGCCAGGATTGAATTTGCTAAAGTAATTGAACCTCCAGTCTATGGAGGCTAAGCGATTATGCAGATTCATTCCTGGCGCTTTTTGTTTTCCCTAAAGAACACAAAGGAGGTGATGCTCAGGCAAATAATGCGGCGGATATTGCAGCGATGGATACATAATGACCATGCACCATGCAATATCTGCACCTTGAATTCCCCCCATCAAAACAGAATAACCAATGCCTGAGTTGCAATAGGGCAAAGGAACTCTCATACGGAAATTTCGAGCGGGACCATAGTTTGGTTTTACTTGAAAACGCCGTTGGAAGTCCCATAGCCTCGTTGTGCTCGTTTTTTATATGGCTTCTTCCATCTGCTTTTCCCGCTGCGGGGCTGCCTGACCCGGCACGCATGGAGATTCCTTTGCCCCGGCATCCGACGGAAAGGAAGAACCATGGATCAAAACAACATGCCCGTCACCCGTGAAGAGAAAATGACGGTCTGGGATCGGCGAGTTGCGCTACTGGAATACCTGCAGGAGAACGAACGGGCAACTGTGGATGAACTGATGAACGAACTCAATGTGAGCCGCAGGACAGTTTTGCGCGACGTAACTGCGCTGACGCAGAAGCACGCTGTGGAAGCGGTGCGCGGACGGTACGGCGGCGTGTATCTGAGTAAAAATAAAAAGGCAAAGAGACTGACAGAAAGTCAAAAGCGGACGCTGAAGGAACTTTTGACCGTTGCAAACCCGGAACAGCAGCAAGATATTCTGGAAATCATCAATAAATTTAGTCATTAGTCACAAACATCAATTTTGCACGTTAATCTTTTGAGAACATGACAAAAGCTGGCACCATATTCCTTTAAGCTATAGATGAGCACAAGGGAGAAGTACACAGCTTCTCCATTGAGCGGAAACTATTCTTAATCGTTCCTTGAAAACTGAATAACCCGAAAATCGCTGCGGCGGAGAGTTCCGCGAAGATATGCCTGTGGAAGGTGCTTCCATTCATGGTCGAGCGCATTGACGCAAGCCTAAGGCACGAGCGACGCCGCTGCAGCGAAGATTGGGCAGATGGGTCACAATTACATTTTTGAGAAAGAAGGTGAACCCCATGAACAATCGCATTGCTGCGGACGCGGCGGCTTGGGTGCTTTCGAAGGTCGGCTGTCCGTACAGTCAGGAGAAGCGGAATCAGGACGGCGTCTTTGATTGCTCTTCGCTGGTCGCGCGCGCCTATGCGGCACAGGGAAAGCGCTGGCGGTACGGCGGGAGCGTTCCGCGCAGCAATCAGGAGGTCTATGACGACGATTTTGAATTGCTCTGGCCGGAGGAGTATTCGGAGATTGGAAGGAAGTTCGGCGGCGCGGACGTGCTCGAACGCGCGAATCAGCCCGGCGATCTTCAGTTTCTCTGCACGGATTCCGGCACAAGCCGTTCGAACCGAATCACCCATGTGGCGATGGTCGCGGACGCAAAGAACATCGTCCACGCCCGAGGAAAGACATACGGCGTGTGTGTAAATCGCATTTCGCACTACGCCGGAAAGGTCTGCGCGGTCGCGCGGTTCAATCCGGAGGGAACGCTTCGCGCGGGTATGAAGGGCTGGCGAACGCTGGCCTTGCAGCAGAAGCTGAACGCACTGGGCGCAAGTCTGGAAACGGACGGCGAGTATGGCAATACGACCGCCGGCGCAGTGAAAGCCTTTCAGCACGCGCGGAATCTGCCTGCTACGGGAGAAGCAGATCGGGCAACGCTGGAAGCGCTGGGCCTGATTGCAGCCGATTCCGGCAGAGGAACCGAAAGCGTCGTTCGCATCACCGGCGACACGGTGAACGTGCGGCGCGGCCCCGGAACGGATTATGAATCCATAGCCATCGCCCATAAGGGGGATACACTCCCTGCAGTTGCCGCAGACGGCTGGCAGCCCGTTCTTTTCGGCGGAGAAATCCGCTGGGTCAGCATGAAATACGCGAGCCTTGAGCTTGCGAAATGAAAGGAGATTTTCAAATGAACCGACTGTACATTGACGGCATGATTGCCAACGAACCCGTTTTCAAGATGGAACCCGGCGAGGTTCCGCACCTGACCTTCCGCTTGGGCGTTCGTCACAAAACCCGCTCCGGCGAGACGCGCTTTGAATACTACCGCGTCAGCGCGTGGCACAAGACGGCGCTCTGGGCGCAGGACAGGCTCCGGCGCGGTCAGCTCGTCAGTGTGGCGGGGTATCTCACGCAGCGGACGGTGCAGCGCGCGGAAGAAACGCTGCACTGCGCGGAGATCGTCGCGGAGCAGTTCCAGCTTCTGAAGCCGCTGGGCAGGACGAAGGATGCGCCGGCGCAGGAGAATCCCTCCACGGATGACGCGGCGTAAATGATGAAAATCAAAGGAAAGGGGGTGGTTCCCATGATTTAGGGATCCCAATCCAATGGAAAGGAGGCTTCTCATGGAAGAGAGCATCAGCAAAATCCTCGAGCTGGGCATCAGTCAGGGCATCTGGGCGGCTTTGTACATCTACCTGTTTTTCCGAATGCTGAAGGAAAACAAGGAGCGCGAAGACCGCTACCAGGAAACCATTGACCGGCTGAGCAGCAACATCGAGGGCGGGATCGAGAAGATCCAGAACAAGCTGGACAGCATGACGAACGACAACTGATTCCGGCAAGCCGGCGGACGCCGGTTCACTCACCCGACTTACTCACCCGATTCACTTACCCGACTGTCTTCATTAATAATCTCATGCGGAAGAAATCCGCAAACAACACCGGGGCGCAGCCCCAACAACAAAGAAAAGGAGAAAAACTATGGAAAACAATCGTTTTAAGAGCGACGAACAGTCGTTCCTTCGTCTCTCGCAGCAGCGAGAGCAGAGCAAGCGCCTGAAAGCACTGTTTGACAACGCCGCCGGCGAGGAAGAGATTTCTTTGCGCGACGAAAACGTCAAGCACTTTAATCTGGGCGCGAACCGCCATCAGGCGGTAGTCTATTCCGAGCCCGTCCATTTCCGCAATTCGGAGAGCGACGCGTGGCAGGAAATCGACAACACCCTCGAGGAGACCGTCACGGCGCAGGGCCGTCAGGTTCTCCGCAACCGCGCCAACCGTATGCAGGTGGAATTCCCGCAGCAGATGGATGGCGGCAACATGGCCTCCATCACCGAAAACGGTCGCACGTTCGCGTGGCGCTTTGAACAGGAGACGCAGCCCGTACAGGCCGTTGCCCGCACCGGCGCGCAGCTGAAGCAGGAACGCCTGGTGGCGCGGGCGCAGACCATGCCGAAGTTCGTCGGCCGCACGGTGGAAAGTCTCCGCAGTGCGGATCTGGCCGCCGAGATCGAAACCGCTCAGGAGCAGCGCGGCGACGTTGCCCAGCTGAAGGCGGAAAACACCTACGAGAGCGTCCTGCCCGGCGTTTCTGTGCGCTATACCGTGATGAGCGACCGCGTGAAGGAGGACATTATCCTTGAAAACGCGGAGGCACTGTCCCGCGCCGCGATTCGTCTGCCGAAGGCGTTCGACTATGAAGTGACCGACGCGATGCAGCTGCTGGTGAAGGATGTGCAGTCCGGCGAGACCGCGTTCATGATGGACGCGCCGCTGGTGTACGACGCGAAGGGGAAGGAAACGCTTGCGCAGGTCATCCTCACTGACGCGGGCGAATATGTCCGCATGGAGTATGCCATTGATCCGCTGTTCATGGCGGACGCGGTCTATCCCGTGACCATCGACCCCGTCGTCCATTCCACCAACCCGGTGAACAACATTCAGGATACCACGCTGTGCGAGAATCTGACGCTGCGTCCCTACACGCAGGATCACATCCGCATCGGCCGCACTTCCGGCATTTACTGCGTGGGTCTGCTGAAGTTCAACATTCTGGCGATCCCGAAGGCCTGCGACACGGTTGTTCAGGCGGTGCTGCAGATGGCGGTCAAGTCCTCCAGCACCTCCAAGTACGTCGGAGCTTATGAAGTTCTGAAGCCGTGGGAATCCGCCAGTGTCGACTGGACCAATTTCAACCCGCTGCCCAGCGCCGGCAACGTCTCCACGGAAGCCCTGGAGTGTGTGCAGAGCAAAGCCAGCGGCTGGCTCTCCTTCGATCTGACGAATCTTTACCGCAAGTGGTGCACGCGAAACGCCGCCGGCGTCAGCAACAACAATGGCGTAGCCTTCCGCACGCCGGACAATACGCCGCTGACCGATTACACGGAGCTGTATTCCTCTGACGCTTCCTCCAGCTATCGCCCCGTCATGTATGTCAACTACATTTCCCATGCGGGTATCGAGGACTGGTGGCAGTATGAACAGCGCAGCGCCGGGCGTGCAGGCACGGTCTATACCGACCTGTTCAACGGCAATATGGTGCTGGCGCATTCCGATACCGTCATGACCGGCAATCGCAACCCGGTTTCCGTCAATCACTATTACAACAGCTGTCTCTCCACTGCGAACGCCTATAACTGCGGCTTCGGCTGGAAGACCGACGCGCACCAGAAAGTGACCGCGCTGACGCTGAATAATAAGAAGTATCTCGTCTGGGAGGATGGCGACGGCACGGAGCACTTCTTCGACTGGTCCGGTTCGCAGCCCTTCAAGGATGTGGAGGGCATGGAACTGAAGCTGACCTTCAGTTCGGACGGCAAGAAGATCTTCATCTTCGACAAGATGGACAACGGCATGCGCTTCAACGTCGTGCAGGCGGGACTGGCGTGGCTGGAAGCGACGACGGACGCCTGCGGAAACGTGACGACCTATTCCTACGTCAGCGGATATGAGTCCGTCGGCCGACTGGACAAGATCACCGACGCCGTGGGCCGTGTTACGCAGTTTGCCTACAATGCCAACGGACTGATTTCCAGCATCCGCATTCCGGCGGCGGAGGACAACGCCTATCGCGACGTCTTCTACACCTATGACAGCGCCAATCGTCTGACCGGCGTGCGCTACAGCGAACTGGGAGGTACGACGCCGCACACGACCTACGCCTATGAAGGCTCTACCAAGCTGCTGACGCTGGCGCGCAATTTCGACGGCGTGCAGGTCAATGTGGGCTATGAGAGCACCTCGCTTTACGGCACTTCGGCGACGGACGATGCGCGGCGCGTGCTCTCCGTGGAAACCGTGGCAACCGATGCCAGCGGTGCAGTCGTAAAATCTGGCGCAAAGCAGATTTTCGAATATGGCGCGATGACCACCGAGGTAACTGCGGTAGAAGGTACTGCATCCAATGCCGGCAAGAAGATGTACTATCAGTTCAACGATTCCGGCAACGTGATCTGCGTGCGCGACGAGCTGGGCTTTGCAAAGTTTACGAAGTATGCCAGCGGCATTGAGAACAAGCCCTCCGAGGAATCCAAGCTGCGCAAGGCCGTGGTCAATCGTCTGCGCCGCGCAGACTTTGCGAGCCAGTGGACGGCGGTAAGCGCGGGCGGAACGGCAGCCAAGGACGCCTCCAACCTCTGCCTGAACTGCAACAGCATCAAGATGACCAAGACTGCGGCGGGTGAAGTGATCTACCGCCAGCCGGTGACGCTGGAGGCGGGCCAGCCGTTTACGCTCTCCGCTTACGTTAAGACCAGCGGCCTCAGCAGTGGCGGCGCGTTCGTGCGCATCGTGCCCGCAGCCTCCGGCGCATTTGCCGCGGCGATCAGTGACAAGCTGACCGGCTCGACCGACGCAGCCATCGGCAATGAACTGCCTACGGACGGCTGGGAGCGCATTCGAGTGACGCTGGACGCGCAGAGCACCGCTGTTTCGGCCTATGCGGAACTGGTCTGTGACGCCTCCTCCGGCACGGCATGGTTCGCCTGCCCGCAGCTGGAGACCGGCGTGGTTGCCAACGCGTTCAATCTGGTTTCCAACGGCGACTTCCGCCATACTACCGTCAGCGGCGAGCAGACGCTGCCTCTGGACTGGGACGCGGGTGTGGAAAATATGACTACCGCGGCCACCGGTGTGAAGGTGCCGGCCGCTTCGGACAATTTCCCGACTGCGCTGGAAGGTAATTACGTTCAGGTGGAAGGTCGTCCGAACAAATCCGCTGTGGGCTTCGTTCAGTATTATGACATGAACGGCAAGCAGGGTGATGTGTTTGTCGTCGGCGGCTGGGCGGATGGCAAGAGCGTTCCCAATGCCAACAGCTGGGACAAGGGATTTACGCTGGCGCTGAGTCTGAAGAAAAAGAGCGACGGAAAGTGGATCAGGCCGGCGGTATATCCGTTCAACGGCGAGTGGGTCGGCTGGCAGCAGAGCTGCTACGCTACCGCGGCGGGTGCGGATTACACGCAGATCGCCCTGTATCTGCTCTATTCCGGCAACTGCAACCACGCCAAATTCACGAACATCTTCCTGCATCGCGAGGCCTATGGCACGACCTTCGGCTATGACGACAACGGCAACGTGCTGTCCAGCAGCAATCTGTCCGGTCAGAAGTCCAAGGCGACCTATGATTCGGCGAACAACGCCATTACTTACGTCCAGCCCGGTCGCGACGATACCGATGCAAACCGTTATCTGGCCTACTATGGCTCTACTGATGCGGACAAGAAGAAACATCTCCCGTGGCGCACCCGCACGCCCATGCAGGTGACGGATTATTTCAGCTACGACAGCTTCGGCAATCCCCTCAGTTCCCGCAGGGTGAACTACAAGGTGTTCACCGAAAGCGCGGCAGAAAGTGCCAATCCCTACATCCGCACCGAAAACACCTACACTTCCGACGGCAACTACTCCGCCTCGACGAAGGATGCCCGCGGTAACGTAGTCAGTCAGGTCGTGAACCAGCAGGACGGCACGCTGCAGAGCGTTACTGACCCGACCAATCAGACGGTGAATTATACCTACGACGCATCCAAACGTGTGACCGGCGTAAGCACTGCGGCGGGCGGCAAGACCTACAAAAACGCCTACACCTACGAAAACGACCGCATCAAGACTGTCTCTCACAACACCACCGGTGACGCGGCGGACGTGACGTACACCTTCCATTACGACGAACTGGGCAGAAAGACCAGCGTGCAGGTCGGCAGTCAGACGCTCTCGACGAACGTCTATGAAAACGACCGCGACGGTCAGCTCTCCGAGGTTCAGTACGGCAACGGTGGCAAGGTGCATTACAGTTACGACGACTTCGACCGTTTGACCGGCGTGCGCTACGACGGTGAAACCGGCGACCGCTATGTCTACAAGTACGGCGCGAACGGTGAGGCGGCAGAGGTGGAAGACCACAGCCTCGGCAGAATCGCCCGGACGGACTACGACCAGGCGGATCGCCCGTGCCAGACGGAGCTGCGCGACGCTTCTACCGGTGAGGCTCTGTATAAGACTTCGCTCAAGTACGACAGGCTGAGCAATCTGGAGCAGTTCGCAGAAAAGGCTGGTGGCGAAACGCACACCTCGAAGTACACCTATGACCGCGACAATCGTGTGACGGAGATTCAGTACGACGGCGGTGCGCAGAAGGTGTCCTACGCCTACGACGCAATTGGCCGTGTTTCTTCCCGCGTTGCGGAATGTGGCGCGGATGTGGGCAAGCTGACCAGCACCTATAGCTACGTCGACGGCGGGTTCGGTACGAACAGCACCACGCCGCTGGTGAAGAAGATCACCCAGAACGGCATTTCCTTCGAGTACGAGTACGATTCCCGCGGAAACATCGTCTCCGAGAAGCGCGGTAATCTGACCACCACCTACGCCTACGACGCGCTGGGACAGCTGATCCGTGTGAACGATCCCCATGAGAATGCCACCTGGGTCTACAGTTATGACCGCGGCGGAAATATCCTGAGCAAAGTGAAGTATGCTTACACTACCGGTACGGTCGGCACTGCGCTGGAAACCATTCCGTATGCCTACGGCGACGCGAACTGGAAGGACAAGCTGACCGCTTACAACGGCACTACCATTACCTACGATGCAATCGGTAATCCAATGAACGACGGTGCATGGACGTTCACCTGGGCGGCAGGCCGCCAGCTGAAGAAGATGAGCCGCGAAGGACAATCTCTAACCTTCAAGTACGACCATAACGGTATGCGTATCCAGAAAGTATTGGAACATGACTGGTACCCCGAAACCACGAACTACACCTACCATGGCAAACTGCTTACCCATATGAATGTAACTTATACAGATTTTGATGAGGTTGAACACAACGATAGATTGCATTTTTTCTATGACGGATTCAGCTGCCCTGCAAAAGTTGAGTTTAACGGTATAATGTATACGTACGTTCAAAATCTTCAGGGGGATATTGTTGCAGTAGTTGACAATGAAGGAAATAAAGTGGTAGAATATATGTATGATTCGTGGGGAAAACTATTGGGGACGGTTGGCTCTCTAGCAAATACTCTCGGCAAGATGAACCCGATTCGTTACAGAGGATATATTTATGACGAAGAAAGCAATCGTTACTATGTACAATCCAGATACTATAATCCGGATTGGAATAGGATGATCTCCGCTGATGAGCAGGAAACGGTTCTCGCGTCTCCGCCTGAGCTAACCGATAGAAATGTCTATGCATATTGCGACAACGATCCTGTTTCTCGCGATGATGATGGCGGTAAGTTTTGGAATATCGTAATTGGTGCTGCAGTTGGCGCATTAGTAGGCGCAGCGGCTTCTGTCATCTCGCAAGTGGTAACGACGGGAAGCGTTAATGCCGGCAGCGTTGCGATTGCCGCAGTTAGCGGTGCAATCTCTGGCGGCTTTGCGGCAAGCGGAATCCCTGTAAAGGGGCAAGTTATCGCAAATGCCATCATTGGCGGTGCTTCTTCTGCCGCTGATACCTATGCAACTCGTGATGAGAATACGAATGCATGGACGTATGTGAAAAATACTCTGATTGGAGCAGGAATCGGGGCGCTCTCTGGAAAGGTAGGTGGCAGAGGTGCAGGCAGCAGACATCTTCACACATCTGCTGTACGTTTAGAAAAAAGAATATGCAAAGCCATGTATGGTATCGGAATGACGGGCCTTAAGGCCGCGGTGAAGGAGGTTAAAAAATCCTGGAAATACTATGCGAGTCAAACAACAAAAGAGGCTGTAAAATGCGGAAAGAAAGCTATTGGTTCAATATTCCTTGCGGCTGTTCCAGGATTCAGCTATTCGATGCGAAAGGTGTTGTATTAAATGTTATTGATATCTTTCATTTTATTGATTGGTGTGCGATGGATTTTTAGTATATGTATAAGAGCGGATAATCCGAAAGCATATAAGCAAAATCGAGATAAAAGCTTCTTTGATAGATGGTTCTTTATCTCCATGCATAGAGAAGCTCGCGATCGATATGTAAAAGCTGAAAAAAGGAAGGTTCACTTTCAAACGAGCGCAAAGGCATATTACATTACCAACATCGTTTTGCATATCGCTTTTGTATGCACTATTATATGTGAAATCGTTGCACTTTTTTGGGAACCATTGAAGAATCGTATGCTAGGAATATATGCTTCGTTTTGCTGCTTAATACTGTTGACTTTTGTAGAGCTGGCTATAATATGCTTTTCGGAAAATCGCATATATTACAAACATAAAATGAAATAGAAAAAACTCAAGAAAGCGGCTGTGCGTCTCATGGCCGCTTTTAACTTTGCAGCAAGCGGAATTTCTGAAACTGGACAATCTGGATCTATTCACCGAGGAATTTACCGGCGAAACGCCCTGGGCTGGACATTGGCAAAGCATTCTTTTATTGGTGCTACAGGAGATCAGCAACTGAGTATTTTGGCTACTGTTACACTGCTAAGTGGACTTATGTGCAACTTTGGCTTGATTGGGTTCATGAAATACTATTGTTGTATAGTCATCACTAAATTAGATCATACAAAATAATAAGAGCACTTCACAGATCCTCGCCGCCTTGTGCGGCGGGGGTTTTATCTTGTCAATCGACATCAGGCTACAAGTCGGGGCTGAGGTACTGTCATCCCTAAACGGCGCCGATTCTCCATGCGTCTCCACCTAAATCATACAAGTTATGAAGCGGAAACAGTGTGCGCAAATTTTCACCCATCTGCGCACCCCTTACGCATCCCTATAGATTCTCGAAAAATCACCTTAGAGATGATCCAATTGCTTGAGTTTTTGGATATCAAAGGGTGTATCATTACAGCAGAAAATTGCAAAAAGGATTACGGAGGGAAAAGGCGATTATGTGCTCACTCCGAAAGAAAACCAGCCGCATTTTCTGAATGCCCAAAAGCCTATTTCGAAAATGTGCTCCAGAATCCGCAATATTATTCGGAAATAAATCGGTGCGAAACCATTGAGAATGGACACGGAAGAATCGAAAAAAGGACGTATTCTCTGTCAGTCAAAGAAACTACATAGTACAGGCAATGACAGGAAGGAGGTTTTCATCCTTACAGCATTGTGCGATGCATCCTTTTTCGTTTTCCCAGACAACCTTCGCAATGAACCCGTCTTGTGAAATGCAGGGATGGGCAGGGATCAAATTAATAGGCACCTGCCTAGGGCCATAGACAAGCCCAAATCCCGTCGCCTTCAGCCAGCTTTCCTTAAGTGTCCAGAAGCGGGTAAATGCTTTCGCCGAGCACTGCGATGAAATTATGCTATCATATTCATTATCGTTCATCACGTGCTTCATGGCCTGTGGTTTCGGCTGCAAGAAGCTTTCGATATCCACGCCAATCTCTCGGTTTGACAATGCACAAACGGCGCCCATATCGCAATGGGAGATGTTGAAGTAAATGTTCGGAATGTCCTTCAGGAAAGGCTTTCCCGATGGCGCAAGGTTTACTTGAATACCATTCTCCGCAATTCCATACTCACTGGAAAGGCCATGCTGCAGCAGTCTATATGCTGCAGCACAGAGCCATTGGTCGGAAAGCATCCGATAGGAATGCATTTTCTGCAGTCGCTCAAATGGGAGATGATCCTTCCAACGAGCAATATCATTGTGCATATCGACTGCCTGATCAGGGCGAAAGCAGAGCCATATCATGCTCCGCAATGCGCTTCTAGGTAGTCGAGCAGATCCTTTACCGTTGCAAAGCCCCGAAGTGCCTCATCCGGTATCTCTATATCAAACTTGTCTTCTATCATCCCTACGATATTGATCAAATCCAATGATTTAAGGCCCAAATCTGTGTAAAGACGCGCATCACGATCAATCGGCGCTATTGAATCACCGAGAAACGCCTGCATAATTTCCTGAATCTGTTCCAGCATAATCATACCTCCTATGAATGCTTCTCAAATGGACTTGCGCAGCAGCTTGCCAGAGCTGCTCCGCGGCATCGGTTCCGAGCAGAGGGTTACGTCCCGGATCTGCTTATAGACGGGAAGCAACGCGTTCAGTCTGCGAACAAGTTCGTTTGCCGTTTCTGCGTCCATGGACGCATCTGCAAAATACAGCTTCGCTGCGATCTGATGGTTCTTTTCGTAAACCAGACATTCGCTTGCGCCGACCTGACTGTAAATCAGCGCTTCAAGCTCCTCAGGACTGACGTTTTCTCCATTGTCCAGGATGATCAGATTCTTCTTCCGTCCCGTCACGTACAGATAGCCGTCCTCGTCAAAACAGCCCATATCGCCCGTATGGAACCATCCGTCCTTCTTCGCCTCGGCAGTCGCCTCCGGGTCATTCAAATAACCGACGAATACATTCATTCCCTTGACGCAGATCTCTCCATCGATAATTCGAACCTGATTCACGGGCAACGGAAATCCAACAGAGCTTATGCGAGGCATCAAGCTCCAATTGACCGAAATCACAGGCGCGCATTCGGTGATGCCATATCCCTCCAGAACCTGAATCCCCATTGCCGACATCTCATCAATCAGCTCACATCTGCACGGCGCACCGCCGGTTGTAAACCATTTGAGACGTCCCCCAAAGAAATCCTTTGCAGATACCCCTGAAAGGCGAAGCTGCTTGAGCAGCGTTTCCAGGATTTGCGGCACCACCAGCACCTTTGTGGGACGGAAAAGCTGAAAGCTCTTTGGAAGCCTGCGCAAGCTTTCAGGAAAACAGACAGGCACACGAAATAGCAATTGAACATAAATTCCACAGAGGCAGGAATAGCTGTGGTGAAGAGGAAGGACCGATAGCAGTACGTCTCCAACCGTCTCGACATGTAGCGTCATGCAGGCGGACGCGCCCGCGCGAAGGTTCCTCTGCGAGAGAAGAACCCCTTTATCCCTGGCCGTTGTACCAGATGTAAAGAAGATGGCTACGATATCGTCGTCGTTCACCTGTCGCTGCGCATATAGTTCTCCTGAATATTGTTGAGACTGGGATATCAATGTATCAATGCATTCGATTTGAATTGTGTCGGGCAGGTATGCCCTTAATTCCCGTGCATTGTTTTCAAAGCTCTTCGTATACAGAATTGCCGTTACTTCACAGCGTATTGCATGCTCCGCGACCTGCTGCAGGGAATAATTCTTGTCAAGCGCAACCGCCGTTCCCACACCGCAGACAACCGTGATATGTGCAAGCGCCCACTCATAGCAATCGCTGCCCCAGAGGCAGATTCTTCCTTCCAATCCACGCGCAAGCAGCAAATCTCCAAGCGCGTAGGCCTGTGCGCGCAGCGCCTGATAATCGATGCGCTGCTCGCCGTTGGCTCCCTGACAGAATGCAAGATACTCCGGTACATCTCTTGCAGGCTCATCGAGCAATAATGTACGTAATTGTTGCATGTTTCATCCTCCTCAGTGTATTCTCTCCGCACAATAACTGATGTATTGTGCTGTGGGATGCTCCCATTCAAACCCCACACGCCTGAGCGCTTCAACGGTTCCCTCGCAGTCTTCCATTGGATAGGCATCACTGAAGATATGTCTATTGACCGCGGTATACGCCAGCAGGAAGCCCATCATCGGATCGTCTGCGTGCTGCTCTAACTCGTGAACGAATTCCTCCATGGACACAATGCCGACCGGTTTTCCGGCCACCGCACAGAGATAGTCATATAGCGACATATCATTGCAGTTTAGCATATGATATACCTGTGATATTTCCCTACTGGCCAGAGCGAGTATGGCTTCTGAACACGAGTCAACAGCTGTCAGGTCAACTCGCAGATTGCAGGCTTGCACGGGTAGAATGCCGAGTTCTATAAAGGCACGCGTTAACATATAGAAGTCGTGCACTTCGCGGTTCTCTTGAAACTTTAAATCGCTTCGGCGCCAGAGGAGGTTTCCGACGCGATAAATACTAGCGCGCAGACCCTGCTTCATTGCATCCAGTATGAGTACTTCCGCGAGATACTTGCTGTGTACATACACGTTTTCCCGGTATTGCTGACCAATATACAGCATATCCTCCGTAAAACGATCAACAGACAGATCGCGCATGGTTGTAAGTACATATCCGTTCACGCTCATTGTAGATATATGGTGCAGCTCTGCATTTGCCTTCAGGCAAAATTCGACAATGTGGCGTGTGCCCAGCGTATTGGTTCGATAGGACTGCTCCCATACGCCAAAATGACGAACATCCGCAGCCGCGTGAAAAACAGCTGAAATCTGCGACGATAAGCCACTGTACATATCCTCGCTCAATCCCAAATGCTCCTCTGCAATGTCCCCCTTCACGATGTGAATACGCTTTTGCGGGAACGCTTCTCCGTCAAATAGGTAATCCCAATGCCTGCGCAGCTTTTCCGGATCGCGAACGAGGCAATGAACATTTGCCGTGGTCTTTTCGAGCAGCCCATGAAGCAGATGCCCACCCAGGAAACCTGTCGCTCCAGTCAGAAGCACATCGCCTTCACCACGCCAGGCAGACGTTTCCTTCTTCAAACGCAGCGACCGATAGGCTTCATCCGCCTTATAGCTTTCAGCCTCAACATCGCCATGCTTGCGCTTCTCGATTAGTGCGTCCAGAGCCGCAGGAGTTGGATGATCGTAAATTTCACGAAGGGTAAGACCGTATCTACTATGCAAGTCTGTCATTAAACTGATGGCGCGAATGCTGTTTCCGCCGAGGCGAAAGAAGTCGTCCCTCGCACCAACCTGCTGCGGCCCAAGCTCTAATGTGCGTGCAAAGGCTTCGCAGATTGTTGCCTGTGTTTCGTTTTCCGGCGCAACATATGTCGACCTGTACATTTCCTGTGCAACGGTAACCTGAGGAAGTCGCTTCCGATCGATTTTTCCACTCGACGTCAGGGGCAATTCGTGCATACACATGAAACCCTGCGGTATCATATACTCCGGAAGCCTGCTTGCCAGAACTCTCCGCAGTTCATCAGGATTCATGCGTGAAGCGGAAGTATAGTGAGCCACAAGCTGCTCGGTGCCCGACGGAGATGCCTGAATGGTAGCTACAGCCTGCACAATGCCAGGAATGTCGACAAGGCATCGTTCGATTTCCCCCAGCTCGATGCGCTGGCCGCGCAGCTTCACCTGGAAATCGATGCGTCCAAGATACTCAATCGTTCCATCGTCGTTCCAAGAAGCAAGGTCACCGGTGCGATATAATCTGCCATCACCGAACGGATTTGCAAGAAACCGTTCGGTGGTTAAATCCGGCCGCTTTAAGTAACCCATACCAACAAGATCGCCAGCTATGCAAAGCTCGCCAGCCTCCCCAATTGGCAGAAGATTGAGCCATCTATCAACGATGTAGAGTTGAGTATTGTCGATCGGCTTGCCAATCGGGATGCTGGGAAGGCTCTGTTTCGGGCATCGGAAGCAGGAAACATCAACCGTGCACTCGGTAGGTCCGTAGAGATTGATCAGCTCAGCATGAGGCAAAAGACGATAAAACCTTTCAACCTGTGCGGGCATCAATGCCTCACCGCTTGAAAACACCTGCTTAAGCGACGCAAGCCCAGCCTCGTGCGGCACCTGTTCGGCAAATTCAAGGAAGGCTGCGAGCATAGACGGAACAAAGTGCATCTTTGTGACGGCAAAGCTGTGGATCGCCTTTAGAATGCAAGCCGGATCTTTATGCTCCTCGGGCGGTAAAATTGCCAGAGTTCCGCCGTACATAGCCCACCAGAAAAGCTCCCATACAGATACATCAAAAGTATAGGGCGTTTTCTGCAGAATGACATCATTGGAATCCATGCCAAAGACGCGATTCATCCAGTGGATTCTATTGATTGCCGAGCGATGTGAGATTAGCGCACCCTTTGGCTTTCCTGTCGATCCGGAGGTGTATATCACGTATGCGGCATGCTCTGGCTGTGCCAGTCCGGGATTCTCGCAGGGATAAGCATGTGTATCAGCTGTATCAATATCGATTCGCACAATCGCATCAGAAAGATCAATCTTCCATTTGCTTTGCGTCAGGAGAACAGGACTTTCGCTATCCTCCAGCATAAATCGAATGCGCTCGCTCGGATAATCGGTTCCGATGGGCATATAGGCGCCTCCGCATTTTTGAATCGCATACACACCCAGAAGAAGGTCAAACGAACGCTCCGCCATCAGCGCCACCACGCTTCCAGGCCGCACGCCGCACGCAAGCAATCGATGTGCCAGGCGGTTCGCGCGCTCATTAAAGGCACGATAGCTCCAGCTTTCATGTCCAAAACGGAGTGCGGTGTGATCCGGTATTTCGTTTGCTTTTGCTTCAAACAGAGAGCACAGCGTCTGATTCTCGGGATACGGCATATCCGTTTGGTTCCATTTGCGCATCAGCTCAATCTCACCAGGAAGAACCTGTGCAAGCTGATTGATAGGTACAGTTTCGTTAGCGGTTCCATCCGAAAGCACGGAAAGCACACGATTGCTGAATGCCCGAACCTTGGCCGCAGACAGACACGAGAGCCTATGGTCGTAGTGTATGGACAGCGTAGCACCATCATCAACAATGGAAATCTGAAGCGCCTCAACCTGTGCCTTCGGCGGATACCAACAAAACTGTACACCAGAGTGCAAGGGGATACTTTGATTCTGATAGCTGACCAGAACATCAAACAGCTGGGAGGCAGTTCCGCCGCTGCGTTTATATTGGTCCATAATATGCGAATAGCCAAAGCGCTGATGTCTCAGCAAAGCCATAAATTCGCCGGACACCGCCTTGAGCAGATCACTCAAGCTGGTAGATGCATGAATCTGCACGGGCATAGGCACCGTATTAAAGAAATTCCCGACTGACGATAATTCGCCAGATGTATTCCGATTCAATAGAAGAACGCCCAAAAAGCTGTTTTCCATTCCGTGCAAGCGATAGCATGCAGCAGAAACAGCTGCAGTGAGCAGCGTCTGCAGTGTCACGTTATGTGAACGCGCAAAAGCCTCAAGCCTTTTGCGCTCATTGTGTTCAATGACAGACGTATAGCGTTCTGTTCTGAAGTCCGAATCGTTTGCTTCTGCTATCAAAGATGCGTTTTTTGAACTAGCAAAGACATGTTCCCAATAGGCACGTGCTCTTTCAGCACGTTTCCCAGCGTAATACGTCTGCTCGTCCAAAACAAACTGCTCATAGGGCATACCCGCATCCAGACTGCAGGGAGAGACGCCCTGCAACAGAGACATATAGGTTTTGTCCAAAGCAGCAATGAGTATGGAAACGCTCCACCCGTCACATATCAGGTGATTGACCTTTATAAAAAATCCGGCTTGCCGACTGGAATCAATAGTTATGGGGATAATCGATGACAGGCGCTCATTCTCGTCGAACGAACACTCGCCCTGGGCTTGTGCCCACGCAGTGAAGGCCTCGGGGGATGGAAATGAGCGCACATGAGCGTAATCGTTTCGCTCCTCGGGAATATACAAACCCATCCCATTACTGCTGCGGGCAGACGAGAGAATTGGCCACGTGGAAAAGATTCGCTCGATCGTTTTCTGTAAGATTTCAATCCTGTTCGATGCAGGATATAATACGGAACAGATAATTACATTCACCGTTCTCGGAAGAACGGCTTCCAGAGAGAGTATCTCCTTCTGACTATTGCTATAGGGTATCACGTCCCTATTTACCATAAATCAATCCTCCTGCCATGTCCTCTGTAGTTTGGTGAGCCCCGTATCTTCCTACGGCACATTATAACCGCACAATGAAGCGTATGCCTTATCTCGCAGACAACCGTCTCATGCCTTTCATATGCAGATATTATCAAATCGCATTCGTGGGGATGGTATATACTGGCGCACTCATCTCTCCTGGCTGCTCTGCCTTTTGAGCCGCAAATCATCCATAGCTTCGCCCTCCGATCCTGCTGCCCACCTTGCACAGGGCTTTCTCGGCTCGTTACTCCTTCGTATATCTCGCCTTCCGTCATACCGCTGCAATCAGTCGTGTATCTAGTAGGGCAAGCTGCCGTCCCGCAGGACAAACGCATCGGATATGCCAATTTCCCTCGCGCGATGTTGCGTCGGCGGAAAGGGGAAAGATCACCTATGTGCTTTGTTTTCTCCCGACATGATGCTGATTTCCATCCAGTCTCTCGTAATGAGACTGTGGTATCTTGCTGTCAGGAGAGGGATGTCGCAAAATTACGGATTCTGCGACGATGAATGGATAATGAGCTAAATCTCTTTATCCCCTACCATATTATAAGTTGAAATCCTTATTCTGTCAACCAAAATGAAGCCGACAAATGACCTATTTACGTTATTTTATCACGCAGCAAACAGAATCTCTTTGCTTTTAACGGAATCAAGGCCGAAGCAGAACGCCGTAGGACTTTCATCCTTTAAGCCGTCAAAATGCCGTCAGACCGACGCTCCGATTTGAGTGCGATAATGAAGCGAATACAAGCGATGGAGGAACAAAAGCATGTGCAGACATGGTGAAAATATCTACAGGCGGAAGGACGGCCGCTACGAGGGACGATATGTGATTGGCAAAACTGTGGAGGGTAAGACCCGGTTTGGATACGTTTACGGCTACCAGTACATGGAAGTCAGAAACAGGCTGGCGGAGCATAAGTCCGCATTGGCGCGCCCGCTGACCGAGCCGCCCGCACGCTGCAGAATCACCCTGCGGGAATGGATGATGCACTGGATGGAAAATGAGATGCTGGGCAGTGTAAAAGCCTCTTCTTATCAAACGTATCTGACACAGATCAATAAGCATATCCTCCCAGAACTGGGCAGCTTGTATTTGACGCAGCTTACCCCTGCTTTGGCATATGAGTTCACGGAGAACATGTACGCTGCAGGTCTCTCCGCCGGCACTGTCAAAGGCGTATTTCGCCTGCTTTCCGCCGCCATGCGATTTGCGCTGGACGAAGGGGTAATAAGAAAAAATCCCTGCCGGAAGCTAAAAATCCGGCAGGGAGAACAGATGGAACAGCGGGTATTGAGCCGTTCTGAGCAGGAAAAGCTGCGTTTGGCAGCAGACGAGCGAGGGGATTTGCCTGTGCTGCTGAGCCTGTACACCGGAATGCGGCTGGGCGAAGTGAGTGCGCTGAAGTGGACGGATATCGACTGGGAAAAGAAAACCATCACCGTCCGGCGCACTGCCCAGCGGGTGGCGCAGGGGCAAAACGAACATGGGCGCAGAACGCTGCTGATGCTCGGCTCACCCAAGTCCCGGCGTTCGCACCGCGTGCTGCCGGTTCCTGATTTCCTGCTGGCAAAGCTAAAAGAGATGCAGAATTCCGGCGCGGCTTGCGAATTTGTTTTCGGCACGTCTGCCCGTGCTGCCGAGCCGCGTACGCTCCAGCGGCGCTTTTCCCGACTCATGGAAGCGGTTGGCCTGACGGATGTTCATTTCCATACCCTTCGTCACAGCTTTGCCACACGGCTGCTGGAGCTGGGCGTGGATATTCAGACGGTAAGTGCGCTCCTGGGGCACGGCTCCGCCCGCACGACGCTGGACTTCTACGGACACAGTCTGCCCGACCAACGCCGTCACGCGGTTGCATTGCTGGCGGCCTGCTGAAAAAATAAGCCGTCAAAAGCCGTAGGGAAAACGCCTGAAAATGCTGATGCTGTAGGCATTTTCGGTTCTGTCATAAACTCCGTAATTTTGCGACGGCTTGTCCCGATATAGAAAATCCCGCAAACTCAGCAACCGACTCTTCCCAAGTCACTTGCTTCGCTTGCGGGCTGTTTGCTATTGTTCGAGTTTCTGCTAATACCACCGTTTTCCGTCGCGAAAAGCACCGCCGCCTTATAGGGTAACCGCCACGTTCCTTCCGTCCTTAAACCGAAAGAAGAGCTGCTTTTCGCCCTTGCTCGCCCCTTTGAATACGGTGATTCGCTCAACCGAACCCAGAAACACGCGCTCATCGAAGGCGGTCAGCAGACTGCTTTCCCTGAGTTCGCGCATGAACGCCTCCAGCCTTCGGCGGCGACCGGTCTGCTCGGAGATGGCTTCCTTTGTCCTGAGCATGGCGTTTTTCAGCGCTTCATATCTTTCTTCCAGCGGTTGAAGGCGCGCATTGTATTCCGCCTGATTCTGCGCGACTTCTGCATTTTCGCGGATCATTCGGCTCATCTGCTGGGCGCCTGCATCCTGCTCTGCCTGCAGGCGCTCGCACTCGATTTCCAGACTGCTGGTGTCCGTCAGCCCTGCCAGCGCTTCCTGAAGAGCGGAGAGGATTTCCTCTTTCTGCTCAAGCACCTGGTTGATTGCCTGTACGAAAGCGCTCTGGATTTCTTCATCCCGCAGATAAAGCGACGGGCAGGGACGCCCTTTTACGGCATATTTCTCGTTGCAGCGCCAGATCATGGTGCGGTAAGCGTCCGTGCTGTGCCAGACCTTGCTGCCGTAGACTGCACCACATTCGCCGCAGACCAGCTTGTCCGAGAAGATGCTCGCCGCGCTGGTGTGCCTTCCCTTTTTCGCGCGGCGCTTCATTTCGTACTGCGCAAGGTCGAACACCTCCGCACTGACGATGGCGGGATGGCTCTTTTCCACATAATACTGCGGCACTTCGCCCTCGTTGATTTTGGCCTTCTTGCTCAGAAAGTCCACCGTGAACGTCTTTTGCAGCAGCGCGTCGCCCTTGTATTTTTCATTGGTCAGGATAGACTTCACCGTGCTGCTCTGCCATTTTTCCCTGCCGGCGGGCGTGGGTATGCGCTGCTTCGTCAGAAAAGCCGCAATGCTCGAGGGCGTCTGCCCGTCCAGAAACATCCCGTAGATCTGCCGGACGATCTTCGCTTCGCTCTCCACCACCTGCATGAAACCGTCCTCGCCTTTTTCATATCCAAGAAAATGGGAGTACGCCACGGACACCTTGCCGTCCGAGATGCGCTTGCGCCAGCCCCAGGTGACGTTTTCGGAGATGCTGCGGCTCTCTTCCTGAGCGAGACTGGACATGATCGTAATCAGCAGCTCCCCCTTGCTGTCCAGCGTATCGATATTTTCTTTTTCAAACGTCACGCCCACGCCCTTTTCCTTGAGCTTGCGGATGGTGGTCAGCGTATCAACTGTGTTTCGGGCAAAACGGCTGACTGACTTGGTGACAATGCGGTCGATCTTTCCCGCCAGTGCATCATCGATCATGCGATTGAAGTTCCTGCGCTTTTTGGTGTTCGTACCGGACAGCCCCTCATCCGCATAAACCTCAACGAACGTCCATTCTGGGTTGGACTGAATGTAGCGCGTGTAATAGTCCACCTGCGCCTCGTAGGAGGAAAGCTGCTCTTCCTCGTCGGTACTGACTCGGGCGTA
>JABLTK010077195.1_pt1 | contig 21136 bp, 30 predicted proteins | sample 7160131 | NCBI WGS metagenome assembly JABLTK01 (sample SAMN14651221, study PRJNA627086) | human gut metagenome | isolation source: feces | host: Homo sapiens
TGATCTAGGAAGCTAAGTCATTACGAGTTGAGTTAGTACCAGTGTGGGGGACCCGCTGAGAAGTCTCAATGCTGTTCTTTTCTCTATTCAGTTAATGAACAAAGATGGATCTAACTTAATCCTATGTCCTTAGAAAATAATGAGTTGACATGGAATCCCTTCCTCAGATAATGAGAATCATTTTCATCCATGAAGGATCGGAATAAAGATACTCAATGTTCTGAGTGTAGTTAATACATTTTCATAAGAGTCACTTGAGTATTTCTAAATCATCCTTTTGAATCCGGATCTGCTGTATTGAATTCACACTATTCTTACTTATCAAACCCATTGTACTCATTCCAATCGACACTACACATCAATATCACTCCTCTAGTATCATCTACATTGAATGAAAGGTTTGAAGACGAGGTAGTCTCTGCAACTACGCTCCTCGCTTACCTCTCAGGGCTCACAAATCAACTACAACAATCCATACAATTACTGGAATTCCAGAAATCAAATAACTGTGGAAGGGTTGCGACAGGATCTTTTGGGGGTCCCAATCCCCAAATAACCATAGAACGAATACTAAGTTATTCGTCAATTCCAAGATTCAATAAGATTCGGTGCAGATTCTCTGTTTCCAAATACGAAGGGGTTACTCCATGGGTAGTTGCCATTCAAAACATTCGAATGATAAAACTCCACCGGTTCGAGACCATCCTTCAAGTACGTATTCTTGTTGATCTTAATAGTAGATATCGTTCCCGAACAAGTCGTTCCCTGTACTCCAGTCATAACAGAAGTCAGTGAAGACTTAATTACGGCATCGAGGGCCTCAAGTAGCATGAGCGACATTCTGTGTGGCGTTTCGAATGCAGTATATCGGAATGAGTAAGACTTGGGATGTGGAATCTATGTCAGATATATCCAGAATATCTACGCATTGACATCCGAAGAACTGGGAGCAGGAGTCACAGGTAGTGTTCGTGTTGTAGTGGATCGGTAGTTTTAGTGTATATTTCTGATGAATAGACAAACTCATGAGCATTTCGCTTTGAAAACAATCAATCTTTTGGGTGTACCGAATGCTGCAAGAGAGCGGTTAATTACAGAATCCTTAATCCTCGCACGTCTCCATCATCAGAACATTGTCAAGTTGTATGAGATTTACGAGTCAGAATCTGCTATCTATTTGGTAATGGAACTCCTTTCTGGAGGGGAATTGTTTGATCGATTAATGGCCCAACCAGGTAGTAGAGCAGTGAGTTATTGAGTATAGAACATAAGTTTAGTGAAGAATATGCATGCAAAATTGTGAAAGATATCTTGAATGCCATCTCCTATCTTCATGATTATAAGAATATTGCTCATCGCGACCTAAAGCTAAGTAATATCATCTTTGCAGACAGTTCTCCAGATGCTGAAATCAAATTGATTGATTTTGGGTTAAGCAAGTTAATGACGACTTCTGAGTACACTCACAGCCTGGTAGGAACACGGAATTACATAGCTCCTGAAGTTTATTTGAAAGGTTATCAAGGGAGTGGATATAACAAGAGTTGTGATATGTGGTCTATAGGAATCATTACATATTTCTTACTCACTGGACGCAATCCTCTTCCAGCTCAATTGATGGACCCCCAATGTTATGATACAGAAAAGATTAAGATTCCTTATCCTCGGCGATACTGGTCAACCTTATCGCTGGAAGCAAAATCCTTTGTCGAAGGTCTTCTTCAAGTGGATCCAACTAAACGAATGACAGGTAACAATGGAGAAAGATTGATATATAGCGGCTCAGGCCCAACGTCATCCCTGGTTTAATATTTCTGTTCCTTCAGTTCCACATACATTTTCTCCTCTAATTGTGGAGAATCTTCAAAGATTTCAAGAGTATAATGTATTAAAGAAGGCAGCTATGACAGCTGTTGCTTATCATTTGAATAATGTTTGAAATTGGGAATTCGATAATAAACAGAAAGAATTACAGCGTCTCCAAGATGCATTTGAATTCTTTGATAAAACCCATTCTGGGACAATCACAATGGAAGAATTCCGTCAGGCTATCATGTATCTTTCACAATATACCCAGCATGCTCGTCAACCGACCAATCCAGTTGATACTCCTCCAAATGGTTTAGAACTACTTCATTTAGATAGTCAAGTTGATGAAAATGCCAAAAAACGTGCTTATGATACCATTAGTACATTAAGTACAAATGAAGACATGTTATTATCACTATTTCATGGTATTGATTTCAATAATACCGGATATATTGATTATTCTGAGTTTTTGGCGGCTTGTCTAGCAAGGAAAGAAGGATTGAAACGAGAATATGCTGAATTGATATTTGAATTGTAATGAAGTCTGGATCTAATGAGGAATAGGATTGATCGTGAACATGATGGTGTGATTCATGTTGAAGATCTTCGTTTGTTCTTCGGTGAAAGCATTTCTGTAAGGATTGGAGAAGGGATATGACATAGATGAGTGAAATTGAGAGGATCATCATGAAGACATTTGGAGAGAAGCGAGAAGCCTTAACAGAGACGGATTTGGAAAAAATCATGAATACAAAGATGATAACCAATGAGAAAGCAGCAGGGGCTGTTCAATGCTCTTCTCTTCCAACAGCAGCTCCTGTTCCAACTCGACTAAAGTTGAGTGAACTTTTTGAGGAGATCAAGAAGGCCCAAGAATCGAAGGGACCAGACATGGAAGCAAATAAGCCTATACGGTGTTCATCATTCTCGGAACTAGGAAATGATTCGGGCACCTTTGCCGTATCTACAACACGACATTTTTCTAGTCTTCATGTTCAGCCCGAGTCTACAAGACTGGTATCTGTTACAACCAAAGTGTAGCTTTGTTCTTTTTCATTGTGTTTGTTTACAAACACGAAAGATCATAGTAATTAAAGCGGTTGCTTCATGTTGATATCCTTCCAACCAAGTAATCCGAATCACACCATCTTCATATTGCACATGAACAGTATCTTGTTTAGCTTCTAATTGGCTCATAATCTCCTTCGCTTTCTCAGTAGTACATGGTAATGTCACAGCATTCCACAGAGGAACTGCAACTCCATCTTCTAAATACGCTCTCCCATTCTCACAACGTAACATTTGCTCTATACACAAGCGTTTCTCTCCTTCTCTTCGTACATGCACTGCTTGTTTCAAAGACATTCGTACTCGTTGGGCTTCTGGAATGTATTGAACAGTTCGTCCGTTCTCTGGCATTAACAACAGAGGACTCTCCTTATGGCTGGTTAGGTAATATTTGATAAAACCCGCACAATTGTTCTTATCTCCATGAATTAGGACTACACTCTGGGGATGACTTCGCTCGATCAGACGAATATTTGTCTTGCGGTCTGGATGAGCTGAAAACGGTATTACAACCCGATTACAAAGAACGGGAGTTTCACCATTTAATTTTGCGCCTTCTTTTAGCATCTGCCCAATGAAGGATTCGGGACTGTTTTGGCCAAGGAATATAACAGTGTTGAGAGGGTTTGAAGCGAATCGTTCAAACGCTGTTCTGGACACACCTGTAGTCATAGTAGCTGAAGAAGCAAAAAGAATGAAGGGATTTGGCGAATCCAGAAAATCAGTGCGAAACTGCTGGATAGTTTCCGATTTGCTGGATAAGGTTCCAGAAACCCATGTAGAGAAGAACTGATACATTGGAAGCACACTGAGACTGTCTGACGAAGAACAGTAAATGGGAGCTTTCATTCCCTCTTGGAGTAATGCCTGCTGAATTAGAACGATCACTTCCTGAGTAAATCCAATAGCATAACAGGGAATTAACACTTTCCCTCGCTTTCGGATTGTTTCGATAACGATGTGAACTAGTTCCGTCTGCCTAGTTTTGAAGGACTTAAAATCTGTGTTTCCATAGGTACATTCCATAATCAACATATCCAGACGATTGGGCAACAAGAAGTGCTGAGGGAGCTGATAGGATGGAATAAACTTCGTCCCATCTTCACTGTAATCTCCTGTATAAAGAATGGTTCGGTCATCAATCTGCACTTCCCACATAACGGCCCCAAGTACATGACCTGCAATATGAGCTGTAACGCGCAATCGATCATCTAAAATTAAACAGAACAACAGGATGTACTGATTTGCACTGTTTGTCTCACAGCCACTTCCTTTATCCGTTTTACAAGGTTTGCAAAGAGTTCCATTGTCACCGTTGTCTGCATCTGCATCTGACTTGAGATCAACGAACGATTGTTTTTCAATAGAAGAGGGAGAATAGCTCGTGTAGGTCCGGATGCTAAAATATCTCCTTTATACTTGAGTTGTTCAGTGAGATACACCAATCCACCAATATGATCCATATGGAAGTGCGAAATTAGTACTACCGTTATGTCCTTCACAGTAACACCCTTTGGGAGTTTGGTGAAGTCAGGGAGTCCTTTCTTGGTGTCTTTTCCTACATAACACCCACAATCCAAAAGGATATGAATGCCATTTACAGATAAAAGAAAACAACTCTTCCCAATACTCTGACCTGCTCCAAGAACCGTCAAACGAATCCCCTCTGACATTGGGAACAGATTGAGGGAGTTCTTTTAAGAATCAAATCTAGAAAAGAAAAGTTGGAGGAGAGGGGCATCGATCCCCTTACCTCTCGCATGCTAAGCGAGCGCTCTACCATCTGAGCTACACCCCCTTCCTACTAATATCCTAAAGATCGGTTTATAAACTATCTTCTAGGCTTTTTCCGATGAATTGATTATTCGTTTCTAGCTATCAATGTGAAGAATACAATTTAACCTCAATTTACTACCAAAACACAGATGAACGAATTGCATTCCGAATTGTGGAAAAGTGTTAAGTGGTTGCACTATTTCTTTTAATGAGCTGGAATAATTCGTTCATCGAATCATCTTTCTTCGTAACTCTCATGGTGTCTAATCCAGTATTATCTTGTGAGCCATGAACTTCGTAATGTAGAGATGTACGAATTTGATTTAATTAACTAGTGCTTTGTTGATTGCAACTGCTCTTGCTTACCCAAAGTTCCCAGAATATTACAAGGCTAATGTCACCGTGACTCTGCCTTATGCTGATTTCGTGGAGCCTATTTTCGTTTACTATGATGGACCTGCCAAGAAGGCTCGTTTTGATTACTGTATGTAAACTAATTTGGATTGATCGTAGATGGTGGTGTGAACCGTTTCTTCTATGATATGAACAAGGAGGTTGGTTATGCGATTGTAATTGTTTTCGTGTTAGGTAAGTTATAGGTGCCTGTGATTGCATACGAGACCTGTTTCAACATCCACAAGGATGACGTTTCTCTGAATTCGATCCTTCCTGATCTTGAAGGTTTTGAGCTTCAGGAAAAGACTGAGAAGATCGGTGAGCACACTTGCCGTGTTTGGTACTATGAGGAGAAGAATGGCGAGAAGCTGAATAAGTATTGGTACTATGAGTAATGTTTCTGGAGTGGACATGATGAATAGGGATATTGGCAACTTCAAGCCTGTTCGTTTCTACATGGTTGGATACAACACCGTCCTTCATTCTCATTTTGACGAGTACATTTATGATTACATCAGTGTGGACTATGTGAAGCCTGCCCCTGAGGACTTCGAAGAGCCCGAAAAGCAGTGGACTTGCATTGATTTCCCTGGACCTGGTTCTGTTGTTGGTGATTCTCACAAGTTCCTTGCCACCCGTTTCCCTCAGACTGGTAATGCTCAGTTCAGACGATTCCTTCGTAACCACCACAAGAGCTACAAGGGCAGAGAATACCAAAGACGCAAGATGAACTTCCTCCGTAACAAGGCGTACATTGAAAAGGTAAATAGCGAGAACCGTAGCTACAAGCTTCGTCTGAATCATCTGGCTGATAAGTCAGATGCCGAGCTTCGTGCTATGTTGGGACTGAAGAGAAGCAACAATAAGGACTACAAGAACCACCGTCATATGATGAGCAATGCTGTGAAGCCTGACTTTGTGGACTGGAGAGAGAAGGGTGCTGTGACTCCTGTGAAGGATCAGTGCATGTGTGGTAGCTGCTGGAGCTATGGAACCACCGGTGTGCTGGAGGGACAGTACTTCCTCAAGTATGGTAAGCTTCTCAAGTTCTCCGAGCAGAACTTGGTGGACTGTTCATGGAACTTTGGTAATGATGGCTGTAATGGAGGTGAAGATTTCCGTGCTTATGGTTGGATGCTTCACAATGGCGGTCTGATGGAGGATTCTGCCTACGGTCACTATTTGGGTATTGATGGCTGGTGCCACTTCAACAAGACAGCTGCTGCTGTCAAGATCACTGACTACGTGCTGACCACTCCCTTCTCCATTGAGGAGTTGGAGGATGCTGTTGCTAACGTGGGTCCCATCTCTGTGGGAGTGGCTGTGAACAAGGACTTCTTGTTCTATGCTGAGGGAGTGTTTGATGATCCTTCTTGCTCTTCGGCTGTCGAGGACCAGGCTCATGCTGTGCTGGCTGTTGGTTACGGAACTGAGAACGGAAAGGACTATTGGCTCATCAAGAACTCTTGGTCTACTCATTGGGGTGATGAGGGTTATATCAAGATTGCTAGAAAGAATAACATCTGCGGTGTAGCCACGAGCCCTTCGTATCCTATTCTTGCTTAAGAAGCGATGTGTTTGTTAGACACAATCTTTCTCTAACCTTCTCTGAATTATTCTTAGTTGTATTAGAGAATGGTTTTAAGTGATGTACAATCCATTGTTTGGTTTAACTGTGTAGGATCCTCATCTTCTGTATGAGGACTTAGAATCGGTAGCTAGGATTTATATTTTGGTTTAGAGCATAGAAAAATGCCGATCTGCAACAGCAAGTTGAGGATCAGCGTAAGGTTATCGAGAAACTCACTGTAGGGATTTCTCTTTTAATTGGTTGCTAATTTCCATAGAAAGAGTTATCGGACGTTCAGGAGAAGAGTAGTTTGTACTGTTCTAGGATCATTACTGCTGGTCAATTGCTCAACGAGAAAAAACATGAACATGAAGTCTACTCTATATGTTTTTAATGATAGATAGGAACTAAATCAAAAGTATGAACAATTACTTAAGGAGTATAAAGAGAGGGTATATTTGAATCATTGGAGTATAACAATGTAGATAAAAAGTGATGAAGAGAAAGTAGAATCTTTGGAAAAGTTAATCGCTTCCAAAGAAGAGGAATCCGAAGCCAAAGAGAGAAAGATAAAAAGCTTAAATGAACGGATTGAGGCACTTCTTGTGTCTTCTGTGGAAGAAACACAAAAACGAAATCAGCTGCAATCTCGTTGTGAAATGATGGAAAACTCTTTACTAGCACTTCAAAACGGTAATAGTGGTGAACCTGTTTCTCCAGTCCCTGGATTGTCAATATTGAGTTCATCTGCTCTCTATGATCTTCTTGCTGAGACACAAGAGAAGGTGGAGGATCTTCAGACCCAGCTGAGTTCACTTGATAAGGAGTATGCTAAGGTACGTTCAGATTGATTCTATCATGATTAGGTCTGTTCTAAATGCGATTCCATTCTGTCAGAATACCAAGATCACAAACAACAGTACGAGGAGGCCCTTTTGCGTGATAATGAACTACAGGCGTTAACTCGTGTTTTGCAGAATAAGCTTATCCAATCAGAAACTCGCTTTGTGGAATTGTCGGAATCTGCTAAAGGATCAGGAGTCATTGATCAACAGAGGATCAGTCTTTTAACTGAGAGTAATCAACGCCTTTTAGAGGTACTGAGAACTTGCACTGGACTCCAACAGATTCCATTTGTTGGTACAGGCAACGTACTGATTGAATATGCTGATAACTGATAGTATTTATCTCAATTAGAAGCGAAATACACTCAGGCAATTCATTCTCTTCATGAAGAACGAGCCAAACGTCGAATTGCTGAGAATGAGTTGGCTGAATTGAATGGAGAATACGAGCGCTTGACTATCAACTATCACAAGCTCGTGAATCCAGTCGAGCAGTTGGAGTGTGATGTAGCAATGCAACAGGAACCTGATATTGTGATTGTGCGAGCTGCTCTTACTGAGAAATTGCACCATTTAATGGAACTCAGTACGCAGTTGGAGGAACGAGAGAAGGAACATGACCAGGATCGAAAGAAACTAGCAGCTGGGTATGAACAGATTATCACACTGAAGGAATTGTTGGCAAAGCAGGATAGTGTAGGAGAGGATTGAGTGTTCCATACTAGGAGATCCAGCAACAGGTCAGTCGATCGCAGCTTATGGAGAATGAGTTGAAGCTGAAGCAGGAAGAGTTAGAGCGACTTAGTAGTTCGATGGAAGAGGAAGTTAATAAGCTTCAGAAGGTAGGATAAGAGATTCGGGTTGATCGATAGAAGTGTACAAAGGAAGTGACTTCTCGTGATGCTCGGATTCAGGAGTTAACTGATCGATTGAATCAGAGTGAAACTTTGAATGGAGAATTACAAACTTCAGCGAACATGAGATCCAAGCAAGCAGATACACAAATCCACCAATTGGAGAAGAAAGTAGCTGAGAAAGAGGAACAATGTGAGAAATGGCAATCAGAGTGTAAGGAGATTTGTACAAAGATTCTCACGCTGTCGTATTCACTATGTGATCTCTGTTCGAATCACTCAATTGAACCAACACTGTGTGATCAAGTTTTACGTTTAGCAAGTCATTTGGGAAGTGTTACAATCAGTCTTCGTTTAACTAGGGATATCAAGCAAGTGATCGATGACACTGCATCCTTAGTGGAACAGGGTATTGACTTATATCTTGTGAATAGTGAAAATGATGCCAAGAAGAAGAATGAGGAGCAACAACAATCAATTCGAGAATTAGAGGACCAAGTTCGGACACTTCGTTCACATGTTCAACAATTGGAAGGATATGATGCAACACTCAATACTATGATCTCTTTTGATACCAATAATCCCTCAGATGTTACAAATGATACTTCGTCTATCGCTTATTGGAAGAAACAGACAGAGACATTGACATCCACCAATCAGATTCTTTTACGCCAGATTGACGAATTATCGGCATGTGTCCAATCTTCTCTTAACCAAACACAGTCTATTGAGCTCATAGATTCCAACGATCCTGCTGTTCTCCGAGCTCAGCTCCAGAGGCAGCATTCTGCTGCTGTCCTGTGGTCAACACATGCAGAGCAGTTAGAAGTATTGTTACGAGAAAGCGGAAACAATCAAAGTAGTCTTACTGATTACGAACTTCTTATCTTAAACACGGTTATCGATGGTTTGCTATCCTATGTGATGGATCGTCTCGTGTTGGATCTGGATTTACAAGTTTCGTTAGAGACTCTTGAAGAAGAATACATTGTGAATGTCCGTCAGTTGGAGGGACGGGAACCTACTCTGATGGAAACGAAATTGTATGCAGTTCAACGGATTATTGAAGCTTCGGTGACGTGGCTTTTGGACTCCAAGTATGAATTGGAAATGGAAGTGGGAGCAGAACACGACCGTCGTTGTGAAGTGGAAATGTTACTACAAAGGAAGTGAATCCTCTAGTTGAGAAGTGTTTGTTTTCAATCCTTGATAACAGCCGAATCACTTTACATGCACTACATGTATATGATAATCTTCAGTTCCTTGAAGATGGGTAATCGGAATTTCAATCCTACCTTCCATCAGATCCTGGTAATTCTGGTTATTCTCTTTCTCTGTTTTGATGTCTTCATTTACTCATCCAGTATTGTAACTGTATCATTCCCTATGTTTTATGAACAGTAGAATAGTCAAAAATATCTGAGTCACTCTCAATCTCTTTTTGTTACTACAGATATGAACAAAGAGTCTGATGGAGGGGAAGGAGAATACGAATTCCAGCCTATTGATATAGATGATGTTACTGGTAAGAATTGTGATTGGTTTTCAAGTTGTTGTATTCACATTCTATAGAGGAGGAAATGCAGTTTAAATCAACAGATTACGTCAATTATGGTATTTTACCGGACAAACAAGCTCGTCCTAAACAGACTGCTCGTTTTTATTTCACAAGTTATTTCATTCTTAGCCAAGTCAGGTATTTCTTTATCTATTATTTCCTACATTGATGTGAATAGTTTGCGTTATTTATCTTTTGACGGGGCTCTACGAGTAATAGTGGTTGAAATTTTATGATAATAGACAATTTTCAAACAGTATGATGATTTGCTATTAATTCTTGAATCCTCTTCAACTATCTGTGTGACGTATTAGAAGGAATATAGGATGATTTGTAGAGTCACAGATCTTTTTTCGTTTAAGAAGTGGTATTCAGCAGCAAGCCAAGAGAAACAGATGATAATCCAGAGAATTGTTAGAAATGACCAGGTACACTTTATCATATCTTTTGAGTTAGATTGTCTTCAATGCCGGATTGTGGTCATTGATGAATATCTCAATAACGCATTATCATGATCTTATTGAGTCTATCTCAGCTGGTCAATACTGGATTCAATCCACATTCAATCTGACGGTGACAACTGGATTCATTCTTGGTGATTACATTTATCCCTCAAGTCTTCTCGAAGTACTGAAACAGGCTGGACTCACACATCTGGTGATTCATCACATGGCCAGTAATTCTCCTTATTACGACTCAACTAATCCATTGCGACATTTATTTGCTGAAGGTGGTGTAGACTCAGATAGTGCCCAATCCAAGCCTTCTGTTTATTTATGGAAAGATTCCCCTTCGTCATCCTCATATCTTCGAATCACGCACACTTATCAACAGCACTCCAACATCCTCGCAAATCTTGTCAATATTCGATGTCGTTGCACAGATAGAGAGTTCTGTTTGATAGTTGGACTCATTGGTAGAAAGGAGAATGTAGACATCTGGACTGATGAGTTGGTCCGCTGGGTCAATACACAGACCTCTCCTCAACATCCAAACGGAGGAAATGTGATAATGATGTGGAATATTCAGAGTTCAACATGTTTGACACTTTCCAAGGCTTTTTCTGCATTGGTACAAATACAACGGTATTTGTCATCCTTTCCTTCTTATCCAGTATCAGTTACGTAGTCTTGATATTCAAGGATTACTGAACAGATTATCATCTATCTCCTACTATTCCTCACAATTAGAGGAATCTAAATTACCGGTCATATTTGGTTCTGTAACTCCCTTTTTCGTAAGAGGTTCAAACGTTCACCATGAGATTGGTCCGTATTCGAATCAACCCAAGTTCAAGCGATCTCTTCGTCATGCTCTGTCTGTAATTCAGTCTGCTGAGACTCTCGTTGCAACTGTCCTTCATCAGACACCCAAAGTCACATCTCAGACACTGCGTAAGGCAACATTAGGGCTTCATGCAGCTCGTGAAGAATTGCTGATAGGATTAGGAAGGTATTTCTTGGGAGGAACAGCAATCAAGGCGAATCTGAATGAGGTGGAGAAACAGATTCGTCATTCACTTCACATTGTGAGTGAAGTTGTTCACAGTTTGTTTACAGATTGCTATGGGGTGGATTTAGGGTTGGATGATCATGAAGTTGATGTGAGAGGAAGTGTCTTTGATAACTCTTTGCAAATGAACAGTTTGAGTGAACAAGTCGTTTTATTTGTGTTTAACCCTCATTCACACCCAATGAACACGATTATGAAGATTTCTGTTGGATTTCCTGCCATCTGTGCCTTCTCGGAGTCAGATCAGTTGATTCGTCAACAAGTGTACAGTGATATTGACCAGGGAATCTTGTTGATTCTTCCTATTGAAGTTTCTCCTCTTTCTTCTCGTGTGATCGTACTTCGGCATTGTAAGAACAACACAGAGTATCGAACACGAACAATGGGGCTTAGGAAGGAGAAGGCTATTGTGGTTGAATCAGCCCATGGGGTCATCTTAGACTCTCAAGGTGAAATGGAGTCGTTGACAGATGGAAATGAAACCTTCCCATTCAGGAGCTATGTGGGGCAATACCGTGGATCTGACGTGCGTGCATGTCGTACTGGACAGTAAGTCCTTATTCTTGAATTCCAATAATAGTCGTGTTTTCTGTCCAGTCTCTGTTTCGCAGAGAAGAGAGACCAATATGGTTCTGGGATCAGTATTCGTTTTATCTCTCTGTGATGTATAGCATTTGCTGTCCTTCTTACCTCGATCGAATCATCCTCGTATCCGTGTTCACGAGGGACTGGTTATGACAGAAGTGGAACAACGATATGGGAACTCCATGATGGTTATAACTCGCATGTTTAAGAATTCAGGTATATGGCGTAGTTCATGGGAACAAGAGTTGCTGATTGATCAGATGGACATCTCAGCAGAGATAGTAATTCGCTATTCAATGGATTCTTCTAAAGTGAGTGTTGATGAGGGAGGTCGAGGTAGTTCGGGTATTGAGAACAAGAGAGGAAGTCCTGGAGGTGAGACTGGATTCTTGTTCTGATCTATAGAGAATTATTATCCTGTGAACAGTCATGTTGTACTGTCTGATCAGTATCATCTCTTCACAGACCGATTACATGCTGGAGGTTTGGTTACAAATGAATTTGAATTTATTGTACGTCGTAGCACACACTTTGCGGATATTATTGATTATCCTGAACCCAGTACAAATGTTTGGGAGAAGGAACACCATCTAGCCCTCCGTCATGAACTTAAGTTTGCTCCTACAACAAATCACAGACATTTGAAGGAGGGGAGGCATTCTATGTCTCAGTATCATCGTTTCTTCTGGATGCTGTATAATAATTGTGAACCAGACAAACAGAATCTCCGTGTTGAAGATGATCTCACGTTCTCTCTGGATCCTCAACATATTTGGATTGTGAAGGATTTGGATAAGAAGCAAGAAAAGAGGTTGGAAAGAAACGAAAGAATGATTGATAGAGCAGAACGCGAATTAGAGGCTGATTTGGTGGTATTGAGTATGTTGGAGGATCGAAAGGAGAACCAGGGAAACCAGAAACGACAAAAGATTCAAGAGGCTTTATCTCTTATACAAGATGACGTGTTACCGTGGTATATTGATATTCTTAGTGTTAGTAGACCTTTTGTGCTGATGGATGGGTTGGTTGTTCGATTTGAGAATCTGCTATCAGAGGATTCGAAAATGGAATCTGCGATAAATGTGTGTAATCTATTTTTAAAGCGAGTGGTGACTGTACTGTTTGTGTTTGTGGAATAATATATAGAGAGTAGTTGAAGTGGACATTTCAGGCTTAGCAGCTATTAAGACTAAACAACATTTGGATTGTCATTCTTTGCTTCTTATGCCTGGAACAATTCATACTTATCACTTTTTCTTCGAGTAGATTGTTTGTTAACAAATACTGTATCCATTCCCTTCGGCTATAAACCCATTAATATCATTTCTACACATCACAGAAATACAATTTGAATACAATAATTTCTTGAGTTCGCCTGTCTACACATGATCACCAACTTTGGTTCCTACTCGTTCTTGAATTGTATTTCTTGTCTGTAGTAGCTGTTCTCTCCGATCCATAATATCATCTTCTCCTTCTTTCTCTCCTTCTGCATTATGGGTTTTCATTACATGAGCCCTATCTATGACAATACATTACAAAATCCACTTTAGAATTGCATCGCAGTGTCGATGGAAGACTTCATCGTCCTTTCGCCGATACTCCACAAATCGATTCATGATCTCGTCTCTGTTTCTTCCAAATGCTTGCATATCTCCGCTATCGAACGACCGTTCAACACTTTGGAGTTCCTTCTCAATCTCATCTAGAAACACGATTTCTTCCACTTCTTGGGATGTAAATCGATTACTATGATCCTCCTGATCCTGCTCCATGATGACTTTCGGACCAACAAACAGGAAATGCAATTAGTCTTAACACAAAATGTACTTCCTGAACAACGCATCAATTCCGCCCAGCATTTCATCTTTTTCACCCAAACCAATTCCCTCCATACTCAACACCTATTGTCAGAAATCATCTCTATTCTTACCGTTTTCACATTCTCTCGTAACATTCTCAGTCCAGTACTAAAGCTCGCATCTTTATTATTCGTCTGACCGAGGTATAATGGATGATAAACAGGAGGTTCTACTTGAGGATCAGTGATCAAGGAGAAGGAGGAACGATAGTCAATAGAGAAAGGAAGAGGAATCTGTAATCATACTTCCATAAAATAGATACCATGAAATACTTGGAGAGGAGAAGAACAAGACGAGCGATGAATCCGAGAGCAATGTTCACATCTGTGGAAACTGACTTAGTATTTCCTCCTAAATTATCATACTCATTCTATTTCTACTCAGCAACATATCCTCAGGGAATTCCACACCATTGATCACATAAGTACCAGCGATTTTATGAATGGAGAACATGAACGAGAGGAAAGCTAACAGACGGGTGCGACGGGCCCTAAGACTCTCACTGGTAGAAACATCTTGTTGTCTAAACATGACTATCTCTCTCAATAGCTTTACTGGAGTGATAGGATGGTTTGATGCTCTTTCTCAATTACAGACTCGTAATCAGCTACATTCTATGTATCAATTGATTCACTTAGTTTCACTCCATAGTGGTCCTGTAGATTTTGCTTCATTTGTAGAAGTTCTTCCTTCATAGAATCCAGTTCCTTCGTCTCTATCATCGCACATCTCCATTATCTTTACCTTCTGTTAAATATTGTTGCAACAACTTGTCTTCTTCACGTAACTGACGAATATCATTCATCAAACAACGAGATTGGACGCTTGCTGCATTAATGGCCATCGGAGTAGCCATCGCATCTTCAACCATCGTTTTCATCAGCGTCATACGAGCGTCATCTTGCTTCGAGTGAGACTGCTGTAAGTACAGCTGTTGCATGGATGTCAAGGTGAAGTGGAAGTCACACTATTGAATGAGGACTAGTTTCAAAATTCTACAACAAAGGGACCAGTAGGTTCAATTGTCACTTCAGGAACATGCAGTGGTTTGAGAACACCTTTCTTGCGGAGGAAGAGACATAACTCGTGAGATGCAAAGAATCCATCTGTCATCTGGAAGAGCACGGAGTTGAATGGAAGTGCCTGAAAATGAGACACAATACGAACAAGAACATTGAAGATGGATTCTAATATGTACTCATTAAATAAGTCGTTCAGTGTATCAATTGGCTTTAAAGGAGCAATGTATTCGAGTTCTTGGATGATCACCTTCTTTTCAATCAAAACGGTAGAATCTTTTTCCTTTTTGTTCCAAACACGCAAAATGAATTCTAAATCATATCACATTTTCCTGATCCTACCTTTTTCATTGAGATACTCTTCCACTACTTCAATAGGGCATCCCAGTTCATTCCACTCTGGATTGATCGTATCAGCGACCACTTCAGAAGAATACACAAGGATTTCATTTCTCTTCTCAATATCTTCCATACTTTGCTCATCTACACCTCAATATCATCTACCTAAAGTTACAACAATGAATAGTGAACGAGAGTTGGCATGTTTCCTTGATTGCATCATTCTGTATATTTCTCACGAGCACACTCCGAAGGTGAGTAAGACGACGCTAGGCGTGAGAACACAAAACACACCACTACAAGTCCAGGTAGGATCCTTCGATATGCAGTTGGAGGTAATGTGCTCGTAATCTCTTGAGCAATAGTAGAATTCATGTTCCCTTTGTTATTGTTGAGAAATGGAGTGTTCGGTGAATTACGACAATGAACAGGGCTGCCGATTTCTAGCCGAACGATTCAATATGTTAGAGTTCTGTTTCGACACATAGAAACAAACAAAGCATATTGCTCAATTGAATATAACTGATTGAGAATGTAGGATACAAGGGATCAGAATACAATGCTCTAACAGTCAACTATCCTAAATAATCCAACTTCTTGTGATAGAAACGAAATATCTGGAAGAGTGTTGAGTTTCTCTCGAATACGTTTCTGGAATTCATAGTCTGAATGTGGTGTCTAGAACTCAATAAATCTCTCTGTATGTACTTGATTTCTACTAATTTCCTCCTGGGTTCCGAGAGTCAACAATTCTCCAACAGAAAGCGTTTTCATAGTCTCAGAAGGCTGTTTAGAGAAGTCATATCCATTAAACATGTTAAAGACATCATCTTCAGGAGAGGCCTTCAGAATTGTTGGATGTGCTTCTTCAGGCCAATCACTACTGGAGCTCTCGTCTTCTAAATCCAAATATCTATTCCGATTATTGCGAGGCATCTCTTCTTCAGCAGACAGTCCATCATCAACAGTTTGTGGCCTTTTGGGATCCCAATCCATGGGTTCACGAACTCGATGTGATATCTCCTTGAATGACTTGAGCACTCTCCGATCTGACTGACTTGGTCGAGGATGAGTTGGCTTGATGGCTGGCAAGTCACTGTCCTCACTCCAGTTATCCAAAGACTGAGTGTTTTTCATAGGTGGTTCATCACTCCAGTTATCCAAAGCCTGCTGAGGCTGTGTCTTCACAGGCAACTCATTATCACTCCAGTCATCCAGAGGACGTGTTTGTCTTACTGATACTTTGGCGCTGCTTCTGCTCTTCTTAGGAAGAGAGGTTGTTGGTTTATGGACTGGTTTTTTATCATTGTGAATAACAAGTGACTGTCTCCGTGTTTGTTTTGGATTAGGCAATTCATCGTCACTCCACTCCCTCTGAGAAGGAGGAGTACGACTTGTTTGCTTCACAGGCAATTCATCATCGCTCCAATCCTGCTTAGAAGGAAGAACATGATCTGTTTTCTTTGGTACAGGCAATTCGTCATCACTCCAATCTTGTGTAGCATAAATGGGAGTTGACTGCTTCATAGGTAATTCATCATCACTCCAATCCTGTGTAGCAGGAGGAATATGGCCTGTTTGCTTCACTGGTAACTCTTTATGGCTCACAAAGGATTGTCTTCTGGTAGGTTTGGGTACAGGCAAGTCATCATCACTCCAGTCATCTAATGATGGATGAGACTGTGCTCCTGCCTTCTTCGACACATCCCTAGCACCAGTTTGCGGTACTCGGCCTTTCTCTACTTTCGAATCATTCCTACTACTGAAGGATTGACGTCTCTTAGTAGTCTTCTTCTGATTCTGTCCTAAAGAAAGCGGTATTTTGGGCATTTCATCACTCCAGTCAGACGATGCCAACTTCGTTCGCTCTGTTTGTAGTTCAAACCTGTTTCTCTCCAATTTAGGCTTGGGGCCAGAAGGAAGAGGTGGGGCATCTTTCTCTTCCTTCTCAGCATCCTTCCAGAATAACTCCCAATCAAAATCATCATCTGAGTCTTTACCCTTCTTACGAATTTCTGGTGACTTTGAACGTTCCTGAATAGATCGACGTGAAGTTCGAACTGGGAGAGGTGGACGAAGAGAGAACAATATGTCATCTTCTTCAGCAGTCGCCATTTCAACAGGAGGTTGCGAAAGAGAGGAGGGCTTTGGAGGAATAACAGGAATATTCGAAGATTTGGGGGGAATCGCTGGAAGAGAAGTCCAGTCATCTTCACTGTCACTGATGGCTTGAACACGAGGAGTAACAGGAGAAATTGCATCACCCACTTCCTGAAAAGTACCTGGAGTCGATGTTGCTGGTCCTGCATTTGATTCCAGTGAAGGCCTATTGCTAATTACTATTATATGATACTACTCTTGAACTCCAATAGAACCTGGTTTCGAAGCTAGGAACTCGTTCATCTGAGCTACCTGATTCAGATGTTCGAGAGCTTGTTCTGACAATTAGAAAAAAGTAATCACACTCACTAGACTTCTCTGAAGCACCTACAGGTTCTGGTAGATCCTTTGACAACTCAATAACAAGCGAATTGTGTTGTAACCGATACAAATAGTCAGTATCATCGGAATAATCTTGATCTAGACAATGCATAAGGTCTCTACTTGTTACTATCGCAGAAGACAACCAAACTCTTCCGAAGCAATACAGATACGAGATAAACATACTGTTCCATCGATTCTATGTAGAGATTTAACCACATCGTGATAGGACTCGCCAAAACAGCGAAGAGCAGATGCTTCGACACTGTTTGCTACAACTACACGAGTTAGCATTTACTGTTTGGATGAACAAGGAACGTGATATAACACTGGATAAGAAAGGAGGTACCGTTAAATAGATAACAATGAAAAAATAAGTAGTGCCTCAATAGCTCAGTCGGTAGAGCACTCGCTTAGTAAGCGAAAGGTCGGGAGTTCGATCCTCCCTTGAGGCTTTTCTATTATTTGTTTATGGTTCGCATTCTTATTGTATTTCTTATATTTCTTTCGTTAAGTTTGACGTCTTCACTAGGAGGAGAACTAGGAGATGAGATCAACTGGAGAACATATGCTGATGGTATTTATGAGATAAAGGAGACGAAGAAACCAGGAATGATCGTTTTCCATCGTGATAATAGCAATTCTTGTGTTCGACTTGGTAATGAGATGCGTGGATATAAACAACTAATTAAGCGAAGTGAAAAGTTTGTTATGATCAGTTGTAATGGTGAGAATGATCCTCAATCGGAAATCTTTGATTATGGTAAGTTTTGATCCTTATAATGAAGTGTAGATGGTACTTATGTGCCAAAAATCTTTTTTGTTTATCCAAACAATACTATTAGTTGGACAACCGTTTCTAGCCAACTGAATTATCAGTATCGCTATTACTATCGAAGTGCAAAACAACTAAATGAGCGAATGAGAGACTTCTTGAAAGCAGTCAAGAAGGAGCATATTGAAAGTGAACTGTAATATGAACATCATTTTTGTTTGGAATACAATTTCACTAGTCTTAGGGTTCATTCCACTTAATGCTCTCTTGTGCAATTGAGTCCTCAAATATTGTTACTTGAACTCTATTTTCATGGCAATCACAACATACAATCAGAGAAATACAAGCAATATACAACAAGCTTTCGGTTCATTCCCGTGATTCCAGATTATTCTATAAAGAGGTGTTGATACCGTAGTATTGACTGAAATGACCAGTAGGAAGTTCAAAATGGTTTTTATTACCTACAGGAGGCAATCAGAGAGAGGTTGACCGAATGCGTTCTGAGGCGAGACATGCGAAGAAGGGAGTAGGCGAAAGAAAAGAGGGAAATCCGCAGAGCCGTAATGAAAAGTAGTTTTGGTTTAGTTGTCTTATGGGCAGTGATGCAGCTCGTCTTGCAGCTAAAATCGCAGCAAAGAAGGCAGCAGCTGAGGCCAATGGAGGAGAAGCTCCTGGAAAGAAGAAGGGAAAGAAGTAATCAATTCTAGTCGGGTGAGACTTCTTTTTGAAGTGTATTATACCAGCGATTCCTTTGTTTGTTTTGAGTCCTACGCATTCTCTTTTTGGGAACCAGGAGTGTTTATGTCGGTTTACTCTCAACTGTTGAAATCGGGTCTCCATCAAATTGGATCGATAAAACAGTGTTCATACACTTCTCCTTTGCGATGTTCTTCTCTACCCGTTTAACCTTTGGATCTAGATTGATTAATAGATTTTCAAGTCATTGAGAGGACCCAGTCGCTACTTTTCTTCCTCTTTCCCAATGATGCGTTGTTCTTCAATGAGATCCGGTCGAATCTATTCAGATTGTCAACCGAAACGGTTCTTTGCTACTGAAACGACTTCAAAAGCCGCAGAAGCGCCACGCGGACCATTTGCTTCCATATTCTCTTTTCTACCACGATGGGGAGCTCCGTATGCCTTGATATAGTGATTGACTGTAGAGGATTCTGGAGGAAGTTGGGTTTCTATTTCTGTGTGATTCTTGTTGTCAACGGCTTAGTTACCGTCGGATACTATACCTTCGATCATTGTTATGGACTCTTTATCAATGATCATGGTAAGTGGAAGTTGCATTCAGATGAATATCATCACTATCACCAATTGGAACTCATTCTGAATTTCCCAGCAGGTAGTCTCCGTAGATTTCTAACAATGTAGCTCTGGATTTCGTCTTGGATCCTGCTCCTCTTCCTCCTCCACCTTCGAGTGCTTATATTGCAATCACTCCTGTTCTAAATGAGCCAGGAGAACGTCCTCCAAATGCAACATCCACAGATCCATACAAAAAGAAGGTGGATATGTCGATTGTGGAGAATGCGACGGAAAAGAAACCTGTGGAAATATCCAAATCAGCTGCAGGAACTTCAACTGTTGTTAGTAATAAACCCATTGTTTCGAAGACAACAGAAGGATATCAGACTATCTACAGATCCACTTCAGAAACAATCATGCCATTCATTCCAGTAATTTGTTTGTATTTTGGAGATGGTATATGTCCTAAGGCTTATGGTAAGAATGTACTGAATGAATAAGAACTAGAGTTGTTTAAGCATCGTGATAACCAGGACTATCTGAATATTAACCAAATTCCTTATTTTGTCCATTTATTCAATACTATGGAAAACACGATCAAATGTTAGTAATGCAAGGATCAAGTAATTCTTAGGGGAGCATCATAGTCTTTATGGGGTGCTTCTTTTCAACAAGTTTATGAAACACAGTTTTCACAACAACCTTGTAAATCTGGTGTATAGCTGTACGAAAATAGAAATCTAATGAGTTCTAGATAATGGTGTTAATGGAAAAGCCTTACGAGCTCTCTTTGAGTACTCTTCGAAACATCCTCTCAAATTCCGAAAACTGAAACGCCTGGATTTAGAGGGAAATGATCTTACTGACTTTGATGTTCGAGAATTCTGCAAATATGCTAGAAGGGGAGCCTATAAACATATATCATTCTTGAGTTTGAAGAGTAGGAATGAAGAGAAATGATTAGTTCCAGATAACAACATAACTGAGTTGGGACTATTACAGCTCTGTATTCTGTTGGAAGAAGGTTATTTAAAGAATTTGGTATCAATTGATGTTGATAACAATGGCATTGATGTCAATTCGTTAGGATATCGGACTCTGATGAATTTACTCCAGAGAAATATGGAATCTGAAGTGAATGCTAATGCTCTTAAGATTATTACGACCTATCGATTGAGTGATCAACATTTGTCTATCAATAGTAAGGTCATTTTGCAGATGTTCACCAAACTTACTGCTAAATGGAATCAACTCTCGCGCCAAATGAAGTTTATGTAATGACTGTTTGTTCGTTACAATCAACAAATAATCTCCAAAATCGACATACCATTGATCATTGATCTGCTTAAGGTTCAATACGTCCACGCACACGTCCAGTACGACGAGCAGCAATGAGACCAACCTTCTGACCAGGTGAAGTGCCTCTGCCA
>JABLTK010105887.1_pt1 | contig 21108 bp, 15 predicted proteins | sample 7160131 | NCBI WGS metagenome assembly JABLTK01 (sample SAMN14651221, study PRJNA627086) | human gut metagenome | isolation source: feces | host: Homo sapiens
AATTAAACCAAAAATTTCTTATATATTCGCTGATTCCAAATTATCGTACGGTTCTCGACTCTTACGCCGAAGGCATCGTCTTCGGCTCGCTGTCGAGCCCGTGGATGCCCGAGCTTCTTTATAATGCGGGTATGACCTACAAGAAAATCGGCAAACAATATGCCGCAAATGAAATTTTCGCCCAAATGGCGGCTTTTTATCCGAACGACTCGCTGTCGGCTAAGGGGCAGAAGGAAATCGTTAAAATCGAGCGCAAGGCAAAGAAGGCGGTTTCCGACGACGATGACGACGACGACGAATAATTTAAAATAAATCTCTTATTATGAAACTCCATCACTTTAGACCAAAGAAAGAAAAACGCGGACTGCTTTATCAAGTTTTCGTTCTTGTCGCGATTATCCAGATATCGCTACTTGTCGGCTTGAGCGGTTATATAGTATCGCAATCGATTATCGAAGAGCAGAAGCTTGACGCGCCGCCGCCCGTAGAAAAGGTTCAGCCCGCGCAGAAAGAGCATAAAGTCCGCGTGGAACGCCAGCAGAAGCAGTCGCGAAAGATGACGAAGCGCATCAGCATAGCCAATCCGCAAAACGTCAACGCTCCGGAGGTAAAGGTAACGCTTCCGGCCTCGATTTCGACAGGCGCCGGCATTTCGACAATTTCCGACAAGGCCATGACCGGCGGCATGAAAATCGCCGTGACGACGGTTGAAATCGGCGGCATTAAAAGTAAGACCGAAAAAGTTCTTATTTGCGTCGATGCCGGGCCTTATCTTATGACCGACGAACGAGGCGGTCTTGATACGTACAAGGTCATTCGCGAAGACATTAAGCGCCTCGTCAACAACTTGCCTTCCACGGTTCTCTTTAATTTGATGGCTTTCGATATCAGCAACGGCGCGCAAATCAAATTCTTTCAGGGAAATCTTGTGGCCGCAACCTCCTTCAACAAGAGAATTGCCTGCGACTGGGTCGAGCCGATTAACGCTGCGTTGGGCAAGACGGGTGTCAACCCGATAAGCGGCCCCCACTACAAACTCAAATACGAGTTCTTGAAGCAGCCGCCCGCGTCGCAATATTACAATCCGTACATATCGAATATTTACCGCGTGTATCAGGCAGCTTTGGAACAGGGCGCCGACACCATATACATACTTACGACAAGTTGGGTTGATCCGGATAGAATCAAAATGCCTTGGACGGACGCCGAAACCGAACGTTTCCGCCGCGCAATGGAAAACTACGAAGAACAGGTTGCAAGACAGCGCAAACAGCAGGGTTGGACGGACGAAAAACAGCAGGAATTCGATTCGGCAGACGCAATCGCCCGCCAGAACGGCATCAAAAAAGCGCGCGACTGGATTAAAAAGGAAAATGAAACGCGTGCCAAAAAAGGCGTGCCTCTTTATACGGGAACACCGACTCAGGCGATGTATGAAAACAAATTGTACGTTCGCCCGACGCCCGCGCCGCCCGCTGTAAAGATAAAAAGACCCGAAGCCAAATTCAAGCCTTACGGCAGGGCGGGGTTGTTTAAGTTTTATACGCAGCTTTTCAAGGAAGTTTACACCGATAAAAAAATGCGTTTCCCCGTAGTTCATATGATTGTGTTCCGCGGCGAAAAAGAAGAGTGGACTCCCGCCGAAAATAAAGTCGTGCGCCAATTCACCAACGCCAACCAAAACGGACGCAGCCGCGTGCTTAAAGGTTTGAAGTCGGTCAAGGAATACGAATAAAAACTTGTGTTGCGGAGTCTACCGCACAAACAAAAAATCCCGAAGTATTAACGCTTCGGGATTTTTTATTTTAAAAACCGAACTTGCGCGCCTATATAAAATTCTCGATTACGATAAATTCGGCAAAATTGTCTGTCGTAAATTTAAAGTGTTCGGCGTAAGGCAAAAGGACGGTGTCGAAATTAACCACCAGCTTTTTGTCGCAGAACAGGGCTCCGTTTAAAGCGCATATAATTCTGGGCTGAATTCCGCCGCGCACGGAGTAGGTTTCTCCCCGCTTGATGGTGCGCTTTGTCATAGAGAAGGCTTTGTTGGAGCATAGCAGACGCAGTTCTTCAAAATTTTCGTGATGTTTTTTGGGCGCGGGCGCGTCGAAATCTATGGATTCGAGCGCCTCTTTTATATGAAGTTTTCGCGGATTGCCGTCGAGTCCTATTCTGTTCCAGTCGTACAGCCTGTAAGTGGTGCGCGAGTTTTGCTGCACTTCCAGCAAAAGGTTTCCCGCGCCAAGCGAGTGCAGGCAGCCGCCGTTTATTTCCACAAAGTCGCCCGCCGTGGAATTGTTGAATACGAGGGATTGCGTCAGTTGCGAATGCTCGATGTCGCGCAAAAGTTTTTGTTTTGTCATATTCGGCTTTAAGCCGGCGACAAATTTTGAAAACGGTTGGGTGCGGTAAAAATACCAGGCCTCATTTTTTTCTTCGCTGCCGAGCATTTTAGCGGCGCGTTCGTCGGGGTGCACTTGGAGGCTTAGTCTTTGTTCGCAGTCGAGCCATTTGATTATGAGGGGAAAGTATTTTTCGGGATTCCATTTCGGCCCCATGAGATAGTCCGATTTTTCGAGAATGAGCTTTCGCAGGGTATAACCCGCGAAGGCTCCTTCGGCAACGGTTGAGGATTCGTCGGAGCGGTCGTATATTTCCCTGCTTTCGCCGATGGGTTTTCCGTTTGGAATGGGGCGTTTTAGCATTGATTGCAAACGAACTCCGCCCCAAACGAATTCGTCATAAAATGGGATAAATTTAATAAAGCTCATTCCTAAATAAAGTAGCGGTTTAGGCTCATTTCAAATTTTTGGGCAGTGTTTTGACAAGGTCTTTTAGCGACTCGGAGCAGTCCTTTTTGCATATCAGCGTGGCGTCTTTGGCGTGAATGACTATCAGGTCTTCAACGCCTACGAGAGCCGTTGCGCGTTCCGACTTGTCGAGAACCACGCAATTTTTGGAGTCTTTGCTGTAAACTTCGCCGATTTCGACAATATTGTTAAAGTCCGCGCAGCAGTGCCTTTCGATTGCGCGCCAGGAGCCGACGTCGTCCCAGTCGAACGTGGCGGGAACGACGTATACATTTTTTGCTTTTTCCATTACGGCGAAATCTATGCTGATTTTCTCCAGCTTTTCGTATTGTTTGCCGATTGCCCTTGCCGGATTGGAGTTCTTTTTGAGATTGGCGTAGATTTTATCGAACACCTTGAATGTGTCGGGAATATTTTTTTCAATGGCGGCCAAAATGGAGGAGAGTTTCCAGACGAATATACCGGCGTTCCAGTAAAAATCGCCCGATTTCAAATATTTTGTAGCGCGCGCCAAATTCGGTTTCTCGAAAAACTTGGAGGCTTTGTAGTATTCGCCGAGGGACGTTTCAAACTTCTTGCCGCGCTTGATATAGCCGTATCCCGTGGCGGGAAATGTGGGAACCAAGCCGACGGTAACCAGACGGTCGCCGCCTTCCGCAACTTCAAAGGCCGAAAGCATAATTTCGCTAAAAGCGGGTTTGTCGCAGATAATGTGGTCGGCGGGGAAAACGGCGAACGATGCGTTTTCGTCCTTGCTTTTGATTATCGTCGCCGCCAGCGCAATGGCGGCGGCGGTATCGCGTCCGCAGGGTTCCGTTATTATGTTTTTAAGCGGTATTTCCGGCGCAAATTCTTTGATGCCCTCTATCTGTTCTTTGTTTGTTATTATAAAGATGTTTTTTTGCGGAACCAAAAGCGATACGCGCTTGAAGGTTTGCGACAATAGGCAGGATTTCTCGCCCGTTATATTCCAAAGGTGTTTTGGCCTCGATTTTCTGCTTAGCGGCCAGAATCGTTCTCCCGTTCCTCCGGCCATTATCACTGCGAATCTTTGCATAATCTTTCCTGCTGTTTTGTTGGTTTAAAATATTGAATCTCCAATTTTTTGGGACGTCAAATTATAAAGCGAAAAAAGATTCCGCCGAATTTGTCGAGGCGTCGGCGAGGTATTCTTTGTCGACGCCGAAAATCTCGGCGGCAGCCTTGCAGGTTTTCGACAGCATGGCGGGTTCGCAAACCTGTCCGCGGTAGGGCACGGGGGCGAGGTAGGGGCAGTCGGTTTCCAGCATTACCGTTTCAAGCCCTTGCGCGAGCATAGCCTTTCTCATTTCGTCGGCGTTTTTATAGGTTATGATGCCGGTAAAAGAGGCGCGGGCGCCTCTTTCGTTCAATTCGAGAAGCTGTTTTGCGGAGCCGCTGTAGCAATGGAAAACCACGTTGGCAAAATTTAGGCGCGACTTCTCTATTTCCTCGACGCAGGCGTCCAGCGATTCGCGGGCGTGCACGCAGACTTTCAGGTTGAGGTCGGCGGCGATGCGGAGTTGGCGGCCAAAGATTTCCCTTTGTCGTTTTTTTATTTTTTCGGCCTCCTCTTCGTCGTTTGGCAGACGGTAAAAGTCGAGTCCTATTTCGCCGATTGCCACGGGGGCGGAGTGTTTTTTATTTTCGATAAAAAGCGAGGAAAGGGCGTCCAGTGCGATGTCGTCGTTTTCCGCTATTTCCGTTGGGTGGATTCCCGCCTGCCAAAATATGTTTTGATTTTGCGCCGACATTTCGGAATATAAAATCCAGTCGGAGGGTGTTGTGGAACAGGCGATTATCCTTTCCACATTGTTTTCTTTCGCGTTTGCCAAAACTTCCGCCAATTTTCCTTCTTTTTGGAAGAAATCCAAGTGGGCGTGGGTATCGATTAATTTCATATAATTCTATTTTTTACGATATAACTGCATTCAACTCAACATATAAATCGTAAACAAAAGGAAAATTATGTCTACTTTGATTGGTAAAAAAGCGCCCGACTTTTGCGCTGCGGCGGTTGTCAACGGCAATATAGTGAAAGATTTTAAGCTTTCCGATTTTTTCGGGAAAAAATACGTTTTATTTTTCTTTTATCCGCACGATTTCACTTTTGTCTGTCCGACGGAAATTGTGGCGTTTCAGAAGTCGTTGGCGGAATTTGAAAAGAGAAACGTTCAGGTAATCGGCTGCTCGATTGATTCGGTTTATTCGCACCACGCCTGGATTAACACTCCCCGCGAAAAGGGCGGCATTGCGGGTGTGACTTATCCCTTGGTCGGAGACGTCAATAAAACAATATCGTCGAGCTACGGGGTTTTGGCCGGTTCGGCCTGTACCGACGCCGCCGGCAACCTTACCGTTTGCGGAGAGTTAATCGCCTATCGCGGACTGTTTCTTATCGACAAGAGCGGAATTGTCCGCCACGAAGTCATAAACGATTTCCCGCTCGGCCGTTCGACCGACGAAGAGTTGCGCATGGTTGACGCCCTGCAACACTTTGAGCAATTCGGCGAAGTCTGCCCGATGAATTGGCAAAAAGGCAAGCCGGCATTGACGCCTACGGACGAGGGTGTCGGCAAATATCTTGCGGAAAACAAATAGCATTGCATTCTATCACGACTATATCGGCGGCGTTTTTTTGGGAATTACGCCGCCGATTTTTTGTTGTTTTTGCACTGTGCGCAAGGCGCACACGACTTTATCGGCTTCGACTAACTAAACGCCAATTTTTAGAATTTCCCCCATAAAAAACAAAAATTAGCCTTGTCTAAAAATCGCGCATAATCTATTTTCCAAAATATTCAACAAAAAGGAGGATAAATGCTAAAATATGTTTTAAATGCTTTGTTGGCGGTTTTTTGTGCCAATGTTTTGTTCGGCGCAGATGCGAAATGGATTGCCGCGGACGATTCAACTGTCGATGCTCCAAATGCTTGGGTTGCATTCAGAAAAGACGTAAATCTTGACGAAGTGCCGTCTTCGGTGAAAGCCAAAATAGCCGCGGACAGCAAATATTGGCTCTGGATTAACGGAAAAATGGCCGTGTTTGAAGGCGGTCTCAAACGCGGGCCGAATCCTAACGACGGATATTTCGACGAAATCGACATTGCGCCTTTTCTTAAAAAGGGCGAAAACAAAATAGCCGCGCTTGTATGGTATTTCGGCAAAAACGGTTTTTCGCACAAAGACAGCGGCAAGTTCGGTTTCTTCTTCGATGCCGAAAATATCGGCTTGAAAAGTTCCGCCGATTGGCTTTCCAGAATTCACCCCGCCTACGACGCGGCGATGAATCCGCCACCCAATGCGCGCCTTGCGGAATCGAATATAAAATTTTCGGCGCAAAAAGACATGCCCGACTGGCAAAATGCCGATGTGGTCAAAGAGTTCGGATTTAAAAAATCAAAAGAACTCGGCGAATGGGGTTGCGCGCCTTGGAACAACGGAGTGAAACGCCCCATTCCGATGTGGAAAGTCGGCGAAGTCAAAAGCCTTCCGTTTGAAAAAATAGACGGAAACAACAAGGATTTGCCGATGCGTTTCCCGCCCTATGTAAGGTATGTCGCAAAGCTGCCCTATAATATGCAGATGACTCCGACAATTACGGTTTCCGATAAAATCGGCAACAATCTCGTGCTTATCTCCACCGACCATTCGGTTGCGGGCGGAGACGTTAATATTCGTGCGGAATATGTCACCAAGAAGGGCGAACAAACCTACGAGTCGCTCGGTTGGATGAACGGTCAAAAAATCTATATAGACGTTCCGCGAAACGTTGTCGTTAAGGAGATAAAATATAGGGAAAGCGGTTTCGACGCCGAGCCTTCGGGCAAATTCTCGTGCGACGACGGTTTCTATATGACTTTCTGGGACAAGGCTTTGCGCACGCTTTATGTCAATATGCGCGACAATTATTTCGACTGTCCCGAGCGCGAACGCGCCCAATGGTGGGGCGATGTCGTTGTTTTGATGGGTCAAACATTCTATACCTATTCCACCACAACCCATCAGCTTATGCGCAAGGCAATACGCGAACTCGTGTCGTGGCAGAAGCCCGACGGCGCGATTTTCTCCCCCTCGCCCGCAGGAAATTATAACAGCGAACTTCCGGGTCAGATGCTTGCGTCGATAGGCCGCTACGGTTTCTGGAATTATTATATGAATACCGGCGACAAGGACACGATTAAATTCGCCTATCCCGCCGTAAAAAGATACCTCGACACTTGGACTCTCGACGAAACGGGTCTTACCGCATTCCACAAGGGCGGCTGGACTTGGGGCGATTGGGGAAAAAATCGTGACATACTTATGCTTTACGCCGCATGGCACTATATGGCGCTCGAATCCGCCGCCAATATGGCCGACGTTTTGGATTTGCCCGAAGACGCGAAGGAATATCGCGCCAAGATGGAAAAAATAAAGACGGCCTTCAACAAATGTTGGACGGGAATGTCTTATCGCCACCCCTCCTACCACGCCGAAACGGACGACAGAGTTCAGGCTCTCGCCGTAGTTTCGGGAATCGCCGACGAGTCCAAATACGATGCGATTTATAAATTCCTGAGAAAAACGGAACATGCCAGCCCATATATGGAAAAGTATGTAATGGAATCGCTCTTTAAAATGGGCAAAGGCGAATACGGCCTCGAAAGGACGCGCAAACGCTTTGCCAATATGATTAACGACAAGGAGCATACGACGCTTTTTGAAGGCTGGGAAATAGGGGGCTTCGGCGGAGGCTCGACAAACCACGCGTGGAGCGGCGGCGCGGTCACGGTAATATCGTATTATCTTTGCGGGCTTTCCCCGCTCGAACCGGCTTGGAAAACGTTTAGAATAGAGCCGAATCCAGCGTCGTTCAAGCGGGCGTCAATCGCGGTGCCCACCGTTGCGGGCGAAGTGAAGTCGGCGTTTGCGGTTGGGAAAGACAACTTTGTCTTGGATATCGTCGTGCCGTCAGGCACAACCGCAGTCGTCTATATGCCCGAATTTACAAAAGGCAAAAAAATCTCCGTCAACGGGGATTCCGATTTGTCGAAGTTTGCGGCGAAAAAATTCAAGCACCCCTCCAAGGCAACTTTGAGTCTTCCCGCCGGCGAATATAAAATAACGGCGCAATAGCGCAAACAGGGAAATTTTTTCCGAACCTCCGCCTTTTTTTCGGGCGGGGGTTTTTTTTGCGGAAAAATTCTTGACTCTAAAAAGTTAACGCGTTAACTTATGCAAATGACTTTTCACAAGCCCGACATGGAAAAACAGAGCAAACACGCGTCGATATTTTTAGACATCGCAAAATCCATAAGGTCGGGGAAGCTGTGCGCGGGCGAAAAAACCCCCTCCGAAAACGATATTATAGCCGCATACGGCGTAAGCAACACGACGGCGAGAAAGGCGCTTTCGGAGCTGGAGCGCGCCGGACTTGCAAAACGCGTGCGCGGCAAGGGGACGGTCGTGACGGCGGGCGGAAAAACACTCACCCGCGAAATCGGCTCCTTTGACGCGTTTAAGGGAAGTTTTTCCGAAAATCTTGTGCGCGAAGGCTTTATTCCAAAGGTTGAAATCGTCGAAAGCGGCGTCGTTTCCGATTTTTGCGGCGCGGCAATCGGCGGAAATTTTTACGAAATCAAGGGAAAGATTTTTAAAATAAGAATGTTGCGCTACGGGGGTGCGTTGCTGCTCAAAGACGAAACGCGCTATCTCAATCTCGATTTGTGCGACGGCATTCAGAAACTCGGAGACTTCGACCCGCTCGCATTAACGCTCGAATCGCAATTCGGCATAAGGATAGAAAAGGTTGCGCGGGCGTTTTCGGTCGTCGACGCCTGCAAGTCGAAATATTTTCCCAAAAAACAGAAGTCCCTGATTTTTTTGGAGGGGGCGTGCCTTACGAAAAACGGCGAAGTTGTGGAAATGGAAAGCTCGTATTACAACGCCGAAAGATACAAATTTTCAATAGAAACCCGCGCCTAAAACGGAGAATTTTATGAAAAAAACATTTGCGATTGCTAATTTGATTTTGTCGTCCGTTTTTTTTGCGGCGGGCGCGTTGTACTCCGAGTCCCCGTCGGCAAGCGGCGGGCGGCAAGCGCAGTTCGACGTCGCGGCCTATGTTTGGCCCGCGTATCATCCCGAGCCTTTGTGGAAAGACTTGGGCATCTTTTCGCACGGGGTGGGCGAATGGCAGAACGTCTACGAGGCCGTTCCGAAAAAGCCCGGCCATAGGCAGCCCTTAAAGCCTCTTTGGGGCTACGAAAACGAGGCCGACCCGATTGTCGTCGCCCGTAAAATCGACGCCGCGCTCGCGGCGGGCGTCAACGTCTTCATATACGACTGGTATTGGTACAGGGGACGCCCCTTTCTGGAAGGCGCACTCAACAACGGTTTTCTCAAAGCTCCCAATAACGGGCGAATGAAATTCTTTTTAATGTGGGCAAATCACGACGTGTCGGCGCTCTGGGACAACCGCTCGAAAGAAAAATACGAAAAAATCTTTTGGCGCGCCGCCGTTTCCTACGGGGAATTTACTGGGAAAATCGTGCCCCGCGTTGTTGGCGATTATTTCCGCAAGCCGAACTATTATAAAATAGACGGCAAGCCGGTTTTTTCCGTTTACAAGATAAAGACGCTTGTCGAGGGTATGGGGAGCGTCGAAAACGTCAAAAAAGCGTTTGAATATTTGGACGAAGCCGCCAGAAAGGCCGGATTTAAGGGGGTGCACCTTATGTTGATATGTCCGTTGCAGCCGTACACTTTCGGGAAAAACAACGACATACCGTCGAAGAAAAACGCGTCGCCTGCGGAGGTCGCCGAATATCTCGGCTTTGAAAGCTTCACAACCTACAACTGGATTTGCGAAAACTACGCGCTTCTCGACAAGGCGGGCGGCGAAATGAAATATTCAAAGTGGGTGGACGAAAACATTTTGATGTGGGATAAAAACCGCGACAAGCTTTCGTCGGCAAAATATTTTCCCCACGTGTCGATAGGCTGGGACACCAATCCGCGCTATCTGCCGTCGGAATACACGCACACTGTTTTGGATTCCAATCCCGCGGATTTTTCCCGCGCCTTGCGGGCGGCGAAGTCGTGGTCGCTGAAAAACCGCCGCGGCAAAATGCCTAATCTGATAACCGTTAACGCTTGGAACGAATGGACGGAGGGGTGTTATCTCGAACCGTCCGAGGAGTTCGGGTACGGATTTTTAAACGCAGTCGCCGAAAATTTTTGCGGCGGGGACAATTAGAAACAGGAAAGTCCGATTTATGTTAAGTATAAAAACGAGTCTGAAAAAAGCCGCAATAATCGCGGCGTCAATATTTGCGCTATGCCAAACGGCGGCGTTTGGGGAATCCGTCGGCGGCGTAAAAACGGTGGCGATTTATTATCCGCACTGGCATGCCTATCCGCACGGCGAGTCGTGGAAGGGCGTCGGCTGGACGGAATACGACTATCTGCGCGACACCAAGCCGCGTTTCAAGGGACACAAACAGCCGGTAGTTCCGCTTTTGGGCGAACTCGACGATTCCAACCCCCGCGATGTCGAAAAGGAGATTGAGCTGGCCGCCGAATACGGCGTCGACGTTTTTCTTTACGACTGGTATTGGTATTGCGGCGTGAAAAATATGGAGGAGGCTCTTGAAAGGGGATTTTTAAAGGCAAAAAACAACGGAAAAATCAAGTTTGCCCTGATGTGGGCAAACCACCACCGCATCGACGCCTTCCGCACCGACCCCAACAAAACTTATACGCCTTGGCTTTTCAGCCGCCACAGCGAAAGCGACATGCTCAAGGTAATAGACTATTGCATTGAACATTATTTCCGTTGCGACAATTACTGGAAGATAGACGGAAAACTTTATTTTAACATATATCAGCCGGCGCATTTTGTGAAAGAAATCGGCGGCGTCGATAAAACGCGCGCGCTTTTTGGGAAAGTGAACAAGAAAATGAAGTCGGCGGGTCTGCCGGAAATCCATTGGGCGTGCATGGTTCAATTCGAGTCCGACAAAGAAATCGCCGAGAAGGCGGGCTTCGACAGCATGACTTCCTATATGGCCTATTTGACTAATTCGCAAAAATACGGCAAAAACGATTCCGTTCTCGACTACGCCGATTTCGCAGACGGCCACCGCGCCCTTTGGCGGAAAATGTCGTCGTCTTCCGTCCCCTACGCGCCCATAGTTGCGACGGGTTTCGATACGACCCCCCGCTGGCGGAACGACGTGGACATGCCGCTCGCCAAAAAGGGCTATCCGTATACCGGCATCGTTTCCGGCGGGACGGCCGCATTGTTTAAAAAGCTTTTGTCCGACGCCAAAGAGGTTGCGTTAAAGAGTCCGTCCAAAACGAAATTCGTCACAATTTACGCATGGAACGAATGGGGCGAGGGCGGCTATTTGCTTCCCACCAAAAGCGACGGCTATTCCTATTTGGAAGCCTTGCGGGAGGTTTTCAAAAAATAGCGCTTTTTAATTTTCGCCTTCGGCGCGGCGGACGGATAAAAAACAATCCTGAAATTTAGTTTGACTCCCGAAAATATATTTCTTTAAGTATCGGGGATTATTTTTTTGTGAAAACACTCTTTTCAAGTTTGATTATCGCGCTTTTGGGTCTGTATGCATTTTTCTGCAGCTCGAATCCGATGTCTATTGAAAACGTCCCCGTTTCCGGCGGCACGGCGGACTGCATTGTCATTTCCGACAATCCCGCGGGAGTGGCGGCAATATCGCCGATTGTCCACTATTCTGTTCCAGACAAGCTTAGAAATAAACGCCGTGCGGCCTCCAAACCGCAATCTACACTCGTTTCTTCGCTCGTGCTTTGCGCCTTGAGCGCGATTTTTGCGGTTTTATTTTACAAGTCGTTCTTATCGGACATTGTTCTGGTTCGCCGCGCCCTTTGCGGAAATTTCGCCTGCGAAATATCTCCGTCGTTTTTGCGGCAAAGAATTTTTGCGTTGTTAATCTGATTGTGCCGAACGCTTTATTTTGAATTTGAGACCCCCGTCGGTGCGTCTCTAATGCGTTCGTTGCGGACTCAATGTATCCGCGTAAAATACAATCAATAAAAATATGACAGACATTCAAGCTCTGTTTGCCCGCTTAAAGAACAGAAATTTTCTTCGGAAAACGACAAAAACAATCCGCAAAATAGAGGCCTTTGAAAGGAAATTTGACGGATTTTGCGAGGCGGACTTTAAAAATAAAACGGCCGAATTGAAAAATATGCTGGCCGACGGCGCGACTGTCGCCGATATCATTCCCGAAGCTTTCGCCTTGGTGCGTTCGGCCTCGCGTTTTATTTTCAACAAGCCGATATCCGTTTGCGGAGTCGATTCCAGCTGGGATATGGTTCATTACGATGTCCAGCTGCGCGCCGGCATCGCCTTGGCCAACCGCATGATATGCGAAATTGCGACGGGCGAAGGCAAAACGCTTATTGCGACCCTGCCCGCCTACGTCTATGCGCTTTTCGGAAACGGCTGCCATATAGCGACCGTCAACGAATATCTCGCCCGACGCGACTGCGAGTGGATGCGTCCGCTTTATTCCGTTCTGGGTTTGACTTGTTCACACGTTTATTCGGGACAGTCTGTCGGCGAAAAAAAGGAGGCCTACGCCGCCGACATCACTTACGGGACTTCGTCCGAATTCGGTTTCGACTATCTGCGCGACAATTCCACGACTTCCGCTTCCGACGAAAAAGTCCAGCGCGGTTTCTTCTTTTGTCTTGTGGACGAGGCCGACTCTATTCTTGTGGACGAGGCGCGCACGCCCCTTATTATTTCGGGCGCCGACGAGGAAATGGCGGAAAATCCCTACCGCGAGATTTTGCCGAAAGTCCAAAGCATAGTCGCGGCTCAAAACCGTCTTTGCGCGGAAATCGTCAACGGAGTTTTTGAAAGGCTTAAACGCTCCGGAAGTGCCGACAAAAACGACATCGAAAAACTTTTTCAGGTAAAAAGCGGGGCTCCGCGCAACCGAATTCTCAAGCAGATACTCAAAATGGGAATCGCAAACGTTGCGCTCGAAAAAACCAAAACCGAACTGACCACAAATCTCGGAGACGCCAAACGGCTCAAATTGTTCGAAGAGCTGTATTATGTCGTAGACGAAAAATTGAATTCGGTTTCGCTTACTCCGCGCGGACAGATTTTTCTCGAACCGAAAAATCCCGACGCGTTCACGATACCGGACGCGGAAAGCCTTTCGCGCGAAATCGACGCCGATTTTACCCTTACCGACGCGCAGAAGTCGGAGAAAAAGGCCGCGCTTGAAAAACGCGCCTCCGACATTGCCGGCAAACTTCAGCTTTTTTCGCAGTTGCTGCGGGCGTTTTCCCTCTACGAACGCGATATCGACTATATCGTGCGCGAAGGAAAAGTGGAAATTATCGACCCCAACACCGGAAGGGTAATGGTCGGTAGGCGGTGGAGCGACGGACTCCATCAGGCTGTCGAGGCGAAGGAGCGTCTGAAAATAGAGGCCGAAAATATCACGTACGCGACGATTTCCATACAGAACTATTTCAGAATGTATGCCCATCTGTCGGGAATGACCGGCACAGCCGTCGAGTTGTCGGAGGAATTTATGCAGACTTATGGCATGGGCGTGATAGAAATTCCCCCGAACAAGCCCTGCATCAGAAAAGACAATCAGGACTTGGTCTTTTTGACGCGGGCGGAAAAATTCAACCGCGCAATCTCAATGATAGAGTCGGTGCGCGCCGCGGGCAGGCCGGTGCTTGTCGGCACGGCAAGCGTGGAGGAATCCGAAGTGCTTTCGCGCATGCTGAAAATAAAACGCGTTCCGCACAATCTTCTGAACGCCAAGAACGACGCCAACGAAGCGTCGCTTGTGGCGCAGGCCGGAAAAAAGGGGCAGGTGACGATAGCGACCAATATGGCGGGACGCGGCACCGACATCAAGCTCGGCGCGGGCGTCAACGAACTCGGCGGGCTTTACATATTGGCCTCCGAACACAACTACTCGCGCAGAATCGACAGGCAGCTGATGGGACGATGCGCGCGCCAGGGCGACAACGGCGAGACGCAATTTTTGGTAAGTTTGGAGGACGAACTCATTAGAAAATACGCCGATGTTTCGCCTTTTCAAAACGCGATGAAATCAAAGCACAAAAACGGAGTGCCGTTTTCGCATCCGCTTTTCGGCAGAATAATCGAACGAACACAAACGCAGATTGAAGGCGACTATTCGGGCGCGAGAAAAAGCATGTTGAAATTCGACAATCCCGCCAACAGGCAGCGTTCAATCGCCTACGGAATGCGCGACGAAATCATATCGTCCGATTCGCTCGACGCGTTTTACGCCAAATATGCGCGGGAACTTGTGGAAAACAGGGTTTTCGCGCTTTTCCCCAAGGAGGATATGGACATTTCGCAGGGCGATATCGACGCCTTCGAGATTGAAATGAAAAAATACTTCAATTTGAAACATTCCGATTTCGATTTCAAAGCAAAGAGGAAAAAGGCGATTGCGGAATGTATTTCGGGCAAAGCGGCGGCGGCGGTTTCGGAAAATTTTGCCGGCCTTGAAGAAGGCCTAATTCTTCAGCTTGGGCGTTTCGCCGCGCTTCGGACTTTGGATAAGGCTTGGCGCGAGCACATATCGCGTCTCGAACAGTTGCGCGATGCGATATGGCTTCGCGGTTACGCGCAAAAGGATCCCTATTGCGAATTTGAAAAAGAGGCGTTCGATTCCTTCAACGATTTTCTTGAAGATTTCAGAACCGCGCTTTTTTCAAACATCAAGAATATGTCGTCGCGCGCCGTTTCGGCGATTCCTTCGGGAAATGTCAAACGCCGCTACCGCAACATCACGGTTTGATGAAAACAATTAAAATGATATAAATTTTATCTAAATATAAAATATAAAAAAAGGACATTTTATGTATATACTATCGGCAGCAGTACCGTTAACAATGCCGGTTTCGCAAATGGTTACCTTTTGCGGAATCGGATTTATAGTCGTCATGATGGTCTTGGCGGCGCTTAGCATATTTACGGCAATCATCGGCCGTATTTTTACAAATCTGGAGAAAAAACAATAACCGTTATTTTGATGCAACACTGCTCAATTTAAAATTTTGGAAAGTAATTTTATGTTGGAAAGTCTTAAAGAATTATTTTTGGAAACGGGTTTCTTTTATGTCGATTGGCGCATGATAGTGATGTGGTGCGTCGTGCTCGTTCTATTTTATCTCGCGGTTTTCAAGGAATTTGAACCGCTTTTGCTTATCCCCATTGCGTTCGGCGCGTTGTTGGCCAACCTTCCGACGGAAGGCGTTCTCAACAAACCCGCGGGCGCGATAATATCACCCGCCAGCGCAATTGTTAAACAGGTTTTCGTCAACGAGGGCGATGCGGTTTTTGTTCCCCGCGTCGTGAAACATTTGCCGAAGACGGTTTCGGATATAATTTCGACCGAAGGCGCATCGCAGCAAGCGGCGCAAATTCAGGTTTCCGAATACTTTAAATTCGTCGCCGACGTGACTTCGCCCGAAGGACGCAAGGACGTGTTTAAAAAGGCGAAGGGTATTCCGGACTTGTTGGCCATCGTTTCGCCGAATTCAAAAATATCGGCGACCGACAAAGAGGCCTCGGAAGCTTCGATGAAGTTTACGGTGGAATTCAAGGGGCGCAAAATCGAAGTTGGCGGCAGCGACATTCTCGTATGGGCTTCGGCTTCCGGCGAAGTGACTGGCGTTTCCGCCAAGGCAGGCTCAAAGGTCGAAAACGGCGAAACGCTGCTCGACGTTTACAGCGCCCGTACAGGCGGATTGTATTATTATTTGCAGATGGGCGTTTTGCTCGAAATTTTCCCGCCCCTTATTTTCCTCGGCGTCGGCGCGTTGACCGACTTCGGTCCGCTTATCGCAAATCCGAAGACTTTGATTCTCGGCGGCGCGGCGCAGTTCGGCGTATTTATGACTTTTATCGGCGCGATGCTCCTGGGCTTCACGACTCCGGAAGCCGCGTCAATCGGCATTATCGGCGGCGCGGACGGCCCGACTTCGATTTTCATAACGAACAAGCTCGCGCCCGATTTGCTTGCGCCGATTGCGGTGGCGGCATACAGCTATATGGCGCTTGTGCCGATTATCCAGCCTCCGATTATGCGCGCATTGACGACGGAGTCGGAACGTAAAATCAGAATGAAAAGCATGCGTAAAATCGGCAAGCTTGAAAAACTCATCTTCGCGATACTCGTGACGATATCCTGCATATTGCTCGTGCCGGACGTTTCCGCCCTGATTGCCATGCTTATGCTCGGCAACTTCATTCGCGAATCCGGCGTTTGCGAACGTTTAAGCAAGGCGGCTCAAAACGAACTTATAAACGTTACGACAATCTTCCTCGGAACTTCGGTGGGCATCACCATGACGGGCGACAGGTTTATTCGCGTCGACACGCTTTCAATTCTTGCGCTCGGCGTTGTGGCGTTCGGTTTCTCCACCGCGGCGGGCGTCGTGATGGCGAAAATTATGAACTTGTTCCTCAAGGACAAGATAAATCCGCTAATCGGCTCCGCGGGCGTATCGGCGGTTCCGATGGCCGCGAGAGTTTCGCAGATTGAAGGCCAGAAGGCCGACCAGTCGAACTTCCTTTTGATGCACGCGATGGGACCAAACGTTGCGGGCGTTATCGGCACGGCGCTCGTGGCGGGATATTTTATCGCTACGATTTCAACTAAATAACAACCAACCGCGGCGGCATCGGTTAAACGATGTCGCCGTTCTTTTCCAAGACAATGTCAAATACGATTTTATTATTAAATGTTTTCGGCGGGCTTGCCATATTCATCTTCGGCATGAAAATGATGAGCGACGGCCTTCATCGGGTTGCGGGAGACAAAATGCGCGCGGTGCTCCGCCTGTTTTCGTCGAACAGGTTTGTGGCCATACTTTCGGGGACTGTCGTAACTTCTGTCATACAGTCGTCGAGCGCAAGCACCGTAATGGTGATAGGTTTTGTAAATGCGGGACTTTTGGGTCTTGTGCAGGCAATCGGCATCATTTTCGGCGCGAATATCGGCACGACGGTAACCGCCCAAATTGTCGCGTTTGAGATTGGCTGGATTATTATGCCCGCGATAATTCTCGGCCTTATTATGACTTTTGTTCCGCGCCGCTCCGTTTCCGGCTGGGGCGAAACCGTCATGGGGCTCGGATTTCTCTTTTTCGGCATGCAGATTATGAGCGACGAACTGAAAATGCTATCGACACATCCAATGTTTATGTCGGCATTTTCCGCGTTTAAATGCGCGCCCGTCGACGGCTTTATCCCGATTGCCCCCCTGTTCGGCGCCATTGCCACGGGGCTTGTCGTAACCATGATTATACAGAGCAGTTCCGCCGCTACGGGCATTATCATCGCCTTGGGCGCGAGCGGACTTCTCGATATTTATACCGCTACCGCGCTGATTTTGGGGTCAAATATCGGCACGACCATCACCGCGCAGCTGGCGGCCATACCCGCAAACAGGGTTGCCAAACAGGCGGCGCTGGCGCACACGCTTTTTAATGTCATAGGCGTCAGTGTCATTATGTCTTCCTTTTTGTTTACATACAAAGGCGTGCCGATTTTCTTTGCCTTTGTAAACTGGATTTCCGCCGACGGCGATCTTCCGCGAAAAATAGCGAACGCGCACACTATTTTCAATGTCATAACAGCGTCCATTTTAATACCGTTTATCCCCTTGATGGCTAAGGTTTGCGAAAAACTCATTCCCTCGAAATCGCAAAAGATAAAGTACCAAAGGCTCGAGCCGCATCTGCTTGAAACGCCTACAATCGCCTTGTCGCAAACGTCGGCGGCTTTGTGCAAAATGCTGAAAAAGGCGTGGAAGATGATAGACTGCTCGCTCGGAATGTACGGACAGAATTCCGATGTAGACAAGGCTCTTTTGGAAGAGTTGGAGGCGCGCGAAAAGCGAATCGACGAACGGCAGCACAACATTACCGATTATCTTGCGCAGATTATGATGAAGCCCCTTTCGGCGGAGCAGGCGGAACAAATCCCCGTGCTTCTCCACTGCACGAACGACGCCGAGCGCATAGGCGACCATACCGCGCCGATTCTCGAAATAATCAAGAAGCTGAAAATGTCCGAAGGCGGATTTTCCAAAGAATCGGAAAGGGAATATTTCCAGTTGCGCGAAAAGCTGACGGTGCAGGCGCTGCTTTGCATCTCCCTTCTGGAGGAACGCACCGACGCCAAATATAAATCCGCCGATATGCTGAAATCAGAACTGAACGAATTGGCCGAAAAGTTCGAAAAAGCGCATATCGAAAGAATAAAATGCAAAAAAATAAATGGCGAATCCGACATTTTATATATTGAAATGATTTCCGAAATAAGGAAAATATCCCGACATCTTGCCAATATAACGGATAGAGCGGCAAGATTCTACGGAGAACTTAAAAAAAGGAAAGCGGGGATAACTGCTTGAAAAAATATATAAAAGAAAAATGTCGGGAATTGTATCGTAAAATCGTAACAGAAAACGCCACGCCCGAATATATAGCCAGAGGCTGGGCAATAGGAATGTTTTACGGCTGTTTTCTGCCTTTCGGCACGCAACTGTTTTTTTCAATCCCGACCGCGTTTGTTTTAAAGGGAAGCAAAATAGGCGCGGGATTGGGCACGCTGATTACAAACCATTTTACGATATTTGTAATCTATCCGTTTCAATGTTATTTCGGCTCGAAGCTGTTGGACGGTACGCTTTCGTATTCGACGATAAAAACCGCGATGGCGGGCGTGCTCGAAAAACAGGATTGGAATTCTTTGTTTCAACTGGGCGAAGAGCTTGTTGCCGCTTTCTTTCTCGGCGGCGCAGTGTTTGCGGCCGTTATGACGCCTATCACCTATTGGGCGGTAAAGTTGATGGTGAAGAAATACAGAAATGACAAATAACAAGTGTTTGCTTTATGCAATGCGATTATAATCGCAATGGCTGTTTCGTTCCTGTGTTCGGTTATGGAGGCGGCAATCCTAAGCATAAATCCCGGAAAGATATGCGCCAAATTCAAAGACGATATCGAAAAGCCTATTTCGGTAATATTGACACTTAATACGACCGCCCATACTTTTGGCGCGGCAATAGCCGGCGCAGAATTCGACAAGCTTTTCGGCAGCGAACATATTTGGCTGTTTTCGCTTTGCTTCACAATAGCGATGGTTCAGTTTACGGAGATTTTGCCAAAGACTCTCGGCGTGCGTTTTAATGTGTTTGTTATGAGATGGTCTGCGGGGGTTTTAAAGATGTGTATATCCCTCATGAACCCGTTTATATCGCTGATTGAAATGCTGAACTCTCCGTTCTCGATGAAATATTCGCGCTCCGCCGGCAAACCCCAGAGCTGTGTGGACGAGATTATGGCGCTTGCCGCACAGGCCCGCGCGAAGTCGGAAATAAGCGAAGCCCAAAAAAGGGAAATAAGGGAAATATTGCATTCCAAACAAAAATAAGCGGGATTAATTTGTTGAAAAAAACAAAGTTTTGTATGTAAAACAAGTTATGAAAAATGCAATATTGCCTATCTTGTCGCTAATTCTTTTTTCGGAATTTTTATGCGCGTTTGAAGCCGATTATATTCCCAACAAAAAGTTGGCCGACAAGACGATTGTCTTTGTCTTGCGCAAACAGTATCCGCCGGACCACCACAACACGGGCAATATTTTTCAGCGGGACGAGGTAAACACGGGGTCGTTTTTGAAGTGCGCGGGAAATTCCAAACTTGTCGCCGCGACGTTCGACGGAGAGGGCAAAATAAAATCGGAGAGAATTTTGGCGTCCTCCGAGAACGGACTCATAAGAGACGCCGAGGTTTCCTATGACGCTTCAAGCATCGTCTTTGCGATGAGGAATTCTTCCGCCGAAAACTATAAAATATACGAATACGGCATAAAGGGCGGAAAAATAAAGCGCCTTACAAATCTCGATTGCGTGTCGGACATCGAACCCGTTTATCTGCCGACCGGGGAAATAGTTTTCAGCTCGACCCGCGCCCAGAAATATTGCGCCTGCAACAGGCACATAATGGCAAATCTCTACCGCATGAATTCCGACGGCTCCAACATTACGCAAATCGGAAATTCCATCGAATTTGAAAACCATCCGACGGTGATGTCGGACGGGCGCATTTTGTACACGCGCTGGGAATATGTCGACAGAAATTTCGGCGGCGCGCAGGGGATATGGACATGCAATCCCGACGGCACAAGGCACTCTTTGTATTGGGGGCAATCGACAGGCAATCCCATTCTAAATCCGGTGCAATTGGCGGACGGCAAGATTGCGGCAGTTATGAGCTCCTGCCACGACAGGCCTTGGGGGGCGGTCGTCGTAATCGACAGAACCATCGACATCGAGGGAAGGCGGAGCATCGTCAAAATTTTTCCCGAAAACGCGGCGGACGCAATAGGCAAAGGCATCGACGCAATCAAAGCGAGCGTCCCGCTAAAATTCGAGGATATCGAAATTCTTTCCCCGAACGACCTTGTCGTTACCCGCCGCATCGACGAAAAATCCGACAAGACGGCATTGTACATATTGGATATCGACAGCGGAAAGCTTGAGGAAATAGTCCGCGTGGCCGACGGGGAACGGGGCGTTTTCGACGCCAAAATTCTTTCGCCGCGCCAGTCGCCGAAAGAGATTCCAGAACAGCGTTCGTATGAAGGCGGCAGCGCGTTCGTTTATGTCGGAGACGTATACGAGGGCACCAATATGGAAAATATAAAGCGCGGAGACATAAAATATCTGCGAATCATAGAGGACAATCCCAAAATGAATTGGAGCGGCGGCTGTTGGACGGCGCAAGGCGCGCAGGCGCCGGCTCTAAATTACGACGACTTCGACAATAAAACTATTTACGGCATAGTTCCGGTGGAGGCCGACGGTTCGGCATATTTCAAAATTCCCGCCGACAAGTTCGTCTATTTGCAGGCGCTCGACAAGGACAAAAAAATGCTGCAATCGATGCGCAGCGGCCTGAGCGCGCTGCCGGGCGAAATCGTATCGTGCGCGGGCTGCCACGAGTCGAGAATGTCGCCGCCGCCGACATCGCTTAAAGCGTCCTTTGCCGTCAAGCGCGCGCCTTCAAAAATCGAAAAAACGCCGTCTTCCGGAGAGCTTTTTTCGTATGTAAAAAACATACAGCCGATACTCGACAGGCATTGCGTAAAATGTCACGATTTCGGAAAGGCCGGCGCGAAGAAAATAATTTGGGATATAGGCAGGCTTTATGCGCTGAAACT
>JABLTK010095828.1_pt1 | contig 21062 bp, 32 predicted proteins | sample 7160131 | NCBI WGS metagenome assembly JABLTK01 (sample SAMN14651221, study PRJNA627086) | human gut metagenome | isolation source: feces | host: Homo sapiens
AAGCTCTCCGATGGCGTTTCCGGACAATTCCGCATCGGGCATATTGTCCGCAGTTGGTTTAGCTGTAACGCCAGTAAACGGCGTTGCAACTGCTCGAAATACGCTTTCTGTCATAGCAATTGCTCGGCGCGTGTTCCATGTCGCGTGGAAGTACATCGGCGTGTACCATGTGCTTTCCTGCTCATCACCGAACAGCACGTTTCCGGTCATGGGTTCTGTCAGCGTGTTGCCGATTTTTACATAGCCAGCGCATCCCAGCAGAGATAGTTGTATGTAGCACATCAGAGCTACCGTTGCATCCAAGTCCTGGGCAATGAAAAGTGCTTGCATCTGGTAGTTGATGCCGATAGAACGCAGATAATTGGCTGCTGCCACCAGCGTGGCTCCAGCACCGCAAGCGCAGTCGTTGATGGATATCCAACCATGCTTCTCAATCTGGGATTTCAGCAAGTCACCGTTGATGGTTACCTGCGCCATCAGCCGACATACATCATATGGTGTGAAAAACTGGCCAGCATTTCTGTTGCCAAGATCAAGGTTCATGTATAACTCGCCAAGGAAGTCACAGTCGGGATATTCCTCCATGCCCATCACAATGTGGGTGAAGAATTCAGGGAAGACGTTCAATGCATCCTTGTCGTACTTCTTGACGACGCGCATATACATTTCCTCGCGCTTCTCGAAGTGACGTTTGTCCACGGCGTTGGCGATCGCACAGGCGATCATCACGACCATATCCTGCCAGACCTCGTAGCGGGAATAGCGATAGCACAGTTTATTGAACAGCTTCACCATCTCGCGTTGACGCTCATTCCGCCCCACATAACTGGTCATCTGCTGCTCCTTCCTCTGCTCTGCCTTGCTTTGGCTCTCTGGCTTCGATGCTTACTGCACCTTCCACACCAAACAACAGTACCGTCATGTCCTGAACCAACTTCGTTCGCCATGTGCGAAGAGATCGTTCGCTCCTATTGATGCCAAGCGCAGCGAGCTCTGCGGAGATTTCTTCGAAGGTGTAAGGTTTGGCTTCCTCGCTGCGATCTTGACCGTGGGCGGTTTCGTTGAAGTAGTACATGCGAATGACGATGAACTCTTCTTTGTCTTGGAACTGCTTTACTACAGCATCAATCTCATCGAACCTTGCCTTGGTTCGTTCGTAGGACGCTCTTCTGGCGGCGATATGCTCATCGTACAGATTCACCCTGTCCGACACCCCGCTCCCCGGAGGGGGAGCGACGCTGATGTCGTGAGACTTCTCTATGGGTTCAAAGCCGTAGCCGTCTAAATCGTTCACCAGTTTTTGATAGGTCTTGTAATTCCGCAGCAGACGTTCGGTCGTTCGATACAGATTCAAGTTTCTTTGCTGACGCTGCAGGTTCAAGACTTCGCGTGCGCCATCCTTTGCTGCTTCTCTGTATCTGAGTAATTCCTTATCGCTTTGGCGTTTGCCCACAGGTCGTCCCTCCCTTTGCAGCAGGACGGGCGGATCCCCGCGTCGTCCGAAAATCAATGTGCCGGCTTTCAAGAGTATCCGCGAACCGTTCTACATCGCTCATTGGGCTTTTGCGCCCCCTGAGATACCCTTCGTCATACGCCTGCTTGTAGACGTATTCCATCTTGTCTTCCCACGCGCAGGTCTTGAGCCGCTCGTTCTCTTTGTGCAGGCCGGAAGTTGCCCGGCGAATGGAGTGGTAGTTGTATGCTACGGCGCTGCCGCCGATGGCTACGCCGGATACGAACAGAATGATTCCACCAAATATGCTCATTTTGTCTCTTGCTCCTTTATCTGGCGGGAAGATCAACGTCTTCCCGCGCAGCCCATGCAATAATCAAAATCAACCGTCAGATGATTGTGTTCGGGTATAACGCTTTGAACAGTTCGTGCAGCGGAACCGCCACTTCCTCTGCCTGCGGATGCGCAGCGCCCGCGAGCCGCTTGGCGCGAAGATCAAAGAAGTGCTGCCATGCACGAAGATTGCCGGTCATGACCAGCTCCGTCTTGGTGCTGGTGGGAAGTACAGCGCGCGCCTCCTGTGGAAGCAGACCGAAATTCAGCAGCGCGAAGTAAGCCGTTTCTGCGCTCATGCATTGCCGCTTCCAGAGCGCGTAGCCCTCCGTGTCCTCATCCAGATAGCAGGGACGTATGACCGTGATCTCGCGATCAAATCGTTCGTCTGCGTAGTTGCAGTACCTCGTGCTCTCCTGACAGAAGCTCATCTTCCGATGGCGGACAAACTCGTGCGATACGCCGCGATCTACGGTGAATCGAACCGTTTGTCGCAGATGTGCCAGCTTTTCCAACGGATCGCTGAGATCGACGTAATGGATCTGTTGTACTCGTGGATCCGGCTCCGCATCCTCGTCAATAAACCCCATGCCTTAAATAAATACAGGGTCGAAATGCCCGATGAAATACCGCCCTGCGAGGGAGCTGTAACCAAAGAACTCCAGCCATGCCCGAATGTTCCCGGATACGATATACCGCTGGTTAACGTTGGTCATTTCCAGCATGGGCGGCTGTTTTCCGCTGTCGCGGAGAAACTGAAGCCCTTCAGCCACATTCTCGTAGATGTGGCGGTCGCTGATTTCGAAGATCATATCGCCGTGTTCCAGTACGGACAGATGCCTGCGTCGAATCAGGCTTTTCACGAACGCATCGGCGCTGTCGCCAGTAGCTTTTCCGTCGCTTTTATAACAGGCGCGGCCAGCGCGTTCAATGATGTGCAGACCTCCGCGCAGCTCAACGCGATCCTCGATCTGAAAAGACGCTTGAACGATTCTCACTGTACCGCCTCCATATCCGAAACGAACGCCCGCGCCTGAGGAAGGTGCATTGTTCCCAGAAGGGATACTTCCGTGCCGATCAGCTTGAATACCTGAGCGCTCCTGCCGATCTCGATGCGGGCGGACAGATTCTTTGCCTTTTCGGGTTCCTTGCGTTCAGTCGCGCTCCACACTCTTGCGAAAGCGGCGACCTTATCTTTTTCTTTCTGCCACTTCATCAGCGGCACGACTTCCTTGAGCTTGTCAGCGCTCCGGATTACATAGGCTTTCATGCAGTACCTCCTCAATACGGATCTCAACGCCAGGTATGGCGGCATATTGCTTTTCAACTGTGATGGATACGATTTGCGCATCGTCCCTGTAAGCGACGCCGTTGAGGGCATCGCAGATGATTTTCGCGATGTTATCGCAATCGGGTTTCCTAGTGGGACGAATTGCACCGTCCAGCATGGCGGTCATCTTGCGTTTGCTGGCGGAGCTGGGAACGGAAAATCTGGCGGTGATGTACATGCGAATGCCGCCATCGCCGATGTAGACATCATTGCACTGGCGCTGAAATTCCAGCTTCACCAGATTTTCGTAGTTCACGGTTTTCTCCGGGGTGTACGTGCGGGAAACGTTCCCGTTGCGTACCACCCGCGGGCGAGCCTTTCCACAGGGTTCGCCCGGCACTGTAAATTTCATTTGGTGTTCTCCTTTTCGTCGTGCGGGAAGGTAAAGCACTCGTGGCTTCCATCCAGCCAGTCGCGCTCTTCCTGACTGACGTTGTAGCCCATGCACTCCATGTGGTCGTACAGCTCGCGAATCATTGCATTGTTCTTTTTCCGCTTACCGCTGTAGCGATCCAGCATGCTCATATCGCCAACGTCGGTTCGGTCATAGGCTGCCAGAACCGCGCCCAGCAGCAGTCGCTTTTCGGGAAGCTGGAAAATCGCGTCGTTGCTGATCTCGATATTCCCGGTTCCGCCTTCCTTCGGCTCGCTGTGAAGGAACACATGGGCAAAGCAGCCGTGCACCGTCGGGCAGTACTGGTATTCCTTGCGGGTCAAGTCCCAGAGCACAAAACGCAGCGCATCGGTTTCATGCCCCTTGAGCGACAGGCCTTTCATGAATTCACTGCGCATTTCCTTGAACACCGCCGCAATCTCGCGCTCATGGTCGGCGCGGGCTTTCATACGCTCTTGTGCCTCGCGCCTGGCCTGTTCCTTTGCATCGTCGTACTGGGGCCGCTCTTCGTAGACCACGACATCCGTGACGCGAACAAGGTAGACATAGACGGCATGTTTCTTGAACTTCAATTCGTCGATCTTTTTCAGGACTTCTGCGTCATAGAAGCGAAAGCTGTCAACCCACATATACCGGGAGTAGTTCTCCTTCTCAATGGCCTGCGCGAACTTCTCCAGTTTTTCGACAATGAGCGGCAGCCGCAGCTTGCGTTCTCGAGCGGAACGCACCTTGTACATGACGTGGTTGTAGTCGTTGGTTCCGGCCTTTTCCAAGGCCTCCTGACGCAGCGCGTCGTCCTCGATCTCGGTAATCTCAGCGAACTGCATCAGCGTTGCCCCGCGCTGCTCTGCCTGCGCCATACTGGCCTTGTTGAGCTTGCCGAGTTTGGCATAACGGCGAATGGTAGTCTCGCTGATTCCCGTGCTGCCGGAAATCTCTTTCGCGTCCATACCGAGGTTCATCATCATCTGAACGCCGCCGGCCTTTTCGGTAATCGTCAGATTGTTGCGCTGTTCGTTCTCGGCCATCATGGTGCTGAGCTGTTCGGCGTAGGTCATCTTCTCATCGACGATACAGGGCAGCTCTTCAAGCCCTGCAATCGCCGAGGCACTGTAGCGTCGATGACCGATCACAATGCGATACTTATCCGGGGCGTCTGGAGAAGGAACCACGGTCAGGTTCTGAAGAATGCCCTGTTTCCGAATCGAAGCGGCCAGCTCCGTCAGATCGCCCAGATCCTTGCGCGGATTATCCGGGTGCGGCTCCAGCTTGGAGCGTGGAATATTTGTGATCATTACTCGTTCTCCTCATAGGCGACTCTTTCAGCCGCAATCTCTCTAGTCATGCACTCTTCGCAGACGGAGTAGCCGAACCCCGCCGCATTGTGAATGCTTCTGCTCGTGTATCCGTCCCCGAAGTGAAGCAGTCTGCCGCAGGACGCGCAGTTGATAACAGCGTTCAGGTCGGGATGATCCAGAACGCAGAACCAGTCGTCCGGGATTTTGTAGGGGCGGTATTCGCGCCCCTTATAATCCCATTTCTGCGCCCAGAGCATCACTCATTGTCCTCGCCGTCCAGATTTGGAAGTCCGTCCTCATCTGGAGCGTCATTCTCGTTCGGCAGCTCGTCGAAGCCGTTGAACATATTAAGCTGACCGCCGGCCTCTTCCTTGGTGACGATGTAATAGTCACTGCCTTCCTGCACAACTTCATGCCCACCGCTCACGACGTAGCCTTTGTTCTCGGCCTTGCTCTGCAACGTCATTGCAATCTTGTAGTTGATGGTCGGAATGAGCGCCTCGCGTTCGCCGGTGGGCGAGTTTTCGCACTTCACCTTGTCCTCAAGGATGGAGAAGTCGATTTTCAGGGAAATAGTACCCGCCTGGGTGTTTTTCGCCTCCATGATCGGCAGCATCTTGGTGATGTACCGATCGAGATCATGGCGCATTTCGTCGAAGTGCGCACTGGAGAGATCGAGTCTTTTTTTCGGGTCGATATACATCATGGGTCATATCCTCCTTGTGAATCATTTGGTTATCCTTCAAGCATAGCGCGAATTGAATCGCGCATCTTTCGTCCTTCAGCACGACGCTTGGATTCGCCGTCCATCTTGATCGGCGTACAAACCTCGAAGATGCGATCGTACACACGCTTTCGCCGGACATCAGTTTCCGTCTTGAAATCCATCAAGTTGGTCGTGATGATCATGGGTTTCTTCGCAGCGTATCGGGAATCGATCACTGTGAATATCTGCTCCGCCTTGAATTCGGTATTGCGTTCGGCACCGAAATCATCCAACACCAGCAGTCGTGCGGTATTCATTTGATTGAGCAGTTCGGCAAGATCATCGCCGAACATATTTGCCGTCAGCCGCACGATGCTGGTTACCAGTACAGGCACGCGCTGAGCCATCAGCGCATTGGCGATGCAGCTTGCAGCAAACGTCTTGCCTGTTCCTGGTGAACCATAGAAGATCAGTCCTGCGTTCCTTGCCAGCATCTCGTCAAAATGCGCCACGTAATTCCTGCAGATGCGCAACACGCGCTGATCTTCGGGCGCTGAAGCAATGAAATGGTCAAATGTGGATTCGTGAAATCGTTCATCCACCAGAGAATAGCTGGCCAGCTCACGGACACGCTGCAATTCCTGCTGCCGTCGCTTCTCAGCCTCTTCACGAGCCAGTTCATCCCTGCGGCACTGGCACATACTCGGAACGTAGTGTCCGTTGAATGGGAGCCTGAACTCTTTCTTCTGGCCACATACGCCGCAGTGCAGCATTCCGTCCTCGCCGATGGTATCTCCCGGTTCGGCAGGAATGTGTGATTCAGAACCGAGCTGCGCCATGGCGCTCACGGCAAGATCGCCGATCGACTGCATAGGCTACCTCCTCAATAAAAATCGTCTTCGTCGGCGTAAACCGGCTTCTGCGTTTCAGCGGGCTTTCGTGCCCTGCCCCTGTCCTGATCGCTTGAAAGCCAGTTGGTGATGAATCGCTTGATTCCACGCCTGGTCTTTCGATTTGCCCCAGCCGACATTGACCAGCCAATCATGTTTCGCAAAGCCTGCTCCACGTCCACCTTCGGATAGAGCTTCTTGTAAACCTCGATGTTTTCCATCGGAACGTTATAGCAAGAGCCATCATTCAGCGGAATGTTGAATTCGCTGGGGGTTGGCGCAGGTTCGGGAGGTGGCGTGGAGCGCCCGGAATCGGGCGGCTCCGCGCATACTACATCGTCCTCTTTCTCTTGTTTCTGTACTCTTGTATCTGAACTCTGATATCTAATATCTTTATCTCTAATATCTGTGTGGAAATTTTCCACACCACTTTCCACTTGGTTTCCACTATTGGGGGGTGGAAGAAGCTGAGAATCTTTCTGTGCACGTTTCTGCATTGCCCAGTCGGTTTCGCTGCCAACCATGGTATTGTGCTCAACCAACACCAGCGTTCCATCCACATCCTCGTAAATCAATCCGAAGCGTTTGTAGAGATTCAAGGCAACACGGATGGTGTCGGCGGAGAACCACTTGCAGTCCCGTTGAATCTTCTCCACGTCGTAGGGAATGACGATCTCGCCGATGGTTCGCGAGAGACGTCCACCCGTGTTGATAGTCTTGAGACAGAGCATTTGATACAGGACAACGTAGTTGGCACCATCCTTCTGGCTCATAAGGAAATCCACTGTATCCGAGGTCATGAAGGATTCCCTGAGCTTAATCCAGTAGTAACGCTTTCCTGTTGCCATATGCATACCTCGTTAGAACGGCAGTTCATCGTCGTCCACTTCCGTGAAGCCGCCGGTATCCATCCGCATCTGTTCAGTGCGCTGCTGGGGTGCAGGCTGTCCGTAAACCGGTTGCTGGGAATATCCCTGCTGTACGTAGGCCGGAGCCGGTGCGCTGCCGGAATACTGACCAGAGTTTTGCCCATCAGACTTCGATGTTACGAATTCAACTTCGTCTGCGATCACCTCCGTCACATAGCGTTTACTGCCGTCCTGAGCGTCATAGCTTCTGGTTTGCAGCGAACCACGTAGACCGATTTTGTTGCCCTTGATGAAGTACTTATGGACAAAATCGGCGGTACTGCGCCAGGCTACGCAGTTGATAAAATCAGCTTCGCGCACGCCCTGCTGATTGGCAAAGCGGCGCTGAACTGCGACCCTGAAGGTCGTACAGCTGATGCCGCTTTGTGTAGTCCGATGTTCCGGATCAGCGGCAAGGTTGCCGACAAGGACACAGCTGTTGATAGGTCATCACTCCTTTACGGGCACGTCCAGCACCTGCCTGATGGCAGTGGTGTTCATGTAAACGTCGTTCTCCTCCAGCAGCATGCGTCGGGCGATCTCAGTGCGTGCCAGTTCGTACTGCAGCGCGTCGTATTCGATGCGAGGAACCACGACAGCATCTTCAATCGCGTGAATTTCAAGCGCCGCAATGTTAGTCTTGGAACTGGAATGCCTCTCTCGCGCGTTGCAACGTCCCTTAAAGCCTTTTTTCTTACTCATGATAGAAACCCTCCATTCTTTTCTTGCAGACTGCTATGGCCTGCTTGCATTGATCTACATCGAACATACCGATGTGCGTTTCTTGCTCGGGAATCCCGAGCTGCGCTGCCAGCCACTTGTAGGCGGCCCTGCGTGTCGTTTGTCCTCGCCGCCAGATCGGGTCAAAAGCAGCGTGAGCGGCTTTCTTGTACTTCCGAAGCTCAGCGTCGGCCAGACGGCCGAGCGGCTGATCGGTGCCGCGATGAACGCCGACCCACGCGCGGCACTCGCGGCAATAGTAGATCATTCCGAAGCTGCGTCCGTAGACAATGCTGTCGTCTACGAAGCGCGTGGGTTTTCCGCAGTAATCGCAAAGCACATTTTTCATTGCCAGCTTCCCTCCAGCGCCGCCAGCTCTGCGGGCGGCATCGTTTCAATGCCCAATCCCTTACAGCTTTCCACCGCCACGTCGATCAGAGCCGACATCTGCTTCGTGTCGTAGGTGCTCGAACCGTAGTAAAGCACCACGTTGGTGCAGCCGTTGATCTTGCTGGGAAACGTTTCGGCGAACCAGCCGAGGCCGTTATGCTTCCAGCCTTCGCACAGTCGCTCCACCGCTTCGTTTCGCACACAGACGGTTTCAGAAACGCCGCCGATGTTTCGTATCAGCTCCCGATAGACCTCAACCTTTTCCATGTTCAGCGCAGCCGCCAGCTTGTCAATGAGCACCCATGCATAGGCGTTCGCATCAAGGGAACGCTTTCTTCGGAACTTCTTGATCTCAACGGAAACGTCCGCTTCATGCAACTCATCGAAGATCTCTCGAAGATCGCCTTCCACGGCGATGGTCACGCGCTGCCTGCCATCCATGCCGACCGCAAGATCAATCAAACGGCCTTTCATCGTGCACCCCAGTGCTCCAGATACACCCGTTCCAAGCCGTTATCGCGTAGCCACTTGATGAACAGCTCAACAGTTACGCGGATGTCGTTGGTCTCGTCACGTCGATAGGTTTCGAGCCATACGTTTGTGCCGTTGCTGGCCAGATAGCTGAATTCGTTCGCTTCCGGCACGATGAACATATACATCGGGTGCTGGGTGCTATCGAAGTATTTACCAGCATCGTAACGACTGGTAAACTTGATGTCGTAGATGCTGCCGCCCTTCAAGGCGTCCAACCGGCCATACAGCAGAAAGTCCATGCCGCATATCCGCACGTCGCGTTTGGCGACGTATTGAAGAATGCCGCCTTTGACGATCTCTGCGATCTTTGCAGCCGGTTCATACCAGGGATGCTCGCTGATCGGCCGCTGGAGGACTGTTGCAGTATTTGCCTCAACGTCCAGAACCTGGCATGGCATTGTCGTTTCGCCATCGACGATGGCAGTAACCAGATTCTCAAAGTCGATGCCCTTCTGCATGGCTTCACTGGTCGGCGTGGGTTCGCGCCGCAACACTGTCAGAAATTCATCCATCGGATTTCGGTCGGCGGATTCATACTGACTTTCCATCATGTACAGCCACGAGGAAAGCAGACTGTGCGTCATCAGGTAGCGATTCATATCAACACCTCATTCAACAAAGCTGTAGCTACAGTGCGGGCAGCTCGTAATGAGCCTGCTGCCCGCTTCCTCAACGGTAATGCCGCGCGGTCCACTCTTTCCATTGGTCGGGAGATAGATGTTGTAGCCGCAGCGATAACAAACGCCATTCATCGGAGCAAATACCGGGCATTCGTGTTCATCGCAGTATTTGATTTGCGCCCTGTTGGCTTTGGGCGGATTGAAGTTGCCACCGTTCACGCTTCGCCACCTCCGTCCTCGGGGACGTAGCACTTCTGCTCAGTAGAGAACGTAACACCACATTCCTTCACCCTGCGGTTCCAGAGCACCTTGAGTTCACGCTGACTGGTGAGTGCATGGGAAATGGCTTTGAACGCGGCCATCTGTTCGTTGGCAGACTGTGCGTCTATGATTTCGTCGATGATCGCCTTGCCCTTCTTCATCGCGATTTCGTAGTGCTTTTTCTCAGCCGACAGCACCGCAGCGTCGTTTTCGGATTTCTTCTCGTACTGATCGAACAGCCGGGTAAGGAAATCATTCGGCGCACCGTCGGTTAGCTCGGGGATTTTCAGGATACCATTGATACCGCGAGTGCCTTTGGCAAAGTATCTCTCACAGTTGGAAAGGCCGAGAGTTCGATTGTTTCCCTGCATTTCAAGGAAGCCGCCCAGGTCCATCGGAATCCACACCGTGTTTTTCGTGCCTCCCTCGATCATCAGGCGAAGGCGGGTGTTGTCGCCGTCCTTGTCCTCGACTGCATGGAAAAGCACCACGATGTGCTTGTCCAATTCATAGAAGCAGTAGTCCATCAGCCGCGTGAACTCGCGTCCAACTGCGCCGTATCCCTGCAGGGAAAGAGAACCGTCGCGCTTTCCGTTCTTGGGGTCGTTCTTGATCGCCCACGGCTTCATCAGATCGAGCAGCTTGCCGCCCGTATCGAATACCAGCGTATCGAGATCAACGAGGTTGGCGGGAATGAGATCGTCCAGCAACTCCTGATAGGTCTGCGGCTGGATATAGGGACGGCGGTACAACGGTTCGATACGGTCAATACCGAAGTCGATGTCGATGTGCAGAGCACGCGGCGCAGAGAGACCGAGCGTGGTCTTGCCGATTCCAGGATAACCGGCAATGAGCATGCGAATTTTCTTCGCTTTGGTCTGGGTTTCGCTGGGCTGTCTAATCATGGGAATCTCCTTTCGAATGTTCAATGATGTAATTCAGGATCAACTGTTCAAGCAGGGCTTGAATGGTGATGTTGTTGGCGGCTACCGTTCGTTGCAACCGGCTGTAAACATCGTCCGATAGTCGGGCTTGTACTCTCTTAGCCTTGTTATGCCTGTCGCGGGAGCGGCGTTTCCGCCGCTCTGGCGCGAACTTCGTCATGAGCGTCGCCATCGCATCGTCTCGTAGCCGGATGCCGTATTCGTCGCCATGCTCAACCTTGCTGAGCAGATAGCGGTCAAATTTCGGATAACCTGCGGCAACCACCTCGACAATGTCTGCGACCGGAATGCTTCGTTTTGTTCGAAGCTCACGAATTGCCTTGACATCGGCGGGAATACCGGCTACAATAGATTTGGTGCTTTTCGTACATGCACCGTCGTTTGGAGGCTGTGACTGTTGGCGTGGTACAGCCTCCGTTTTTGTACTTTTCATTGCTCTCCTTTCTGCGCCAAGGCGCCGTCTATCAATCTGTTGGACTGATCGGGCAGTTGCCTTTGGCAGCTTGAAAACCCTCTGGGTTTTCAACCTTCCTGCGCTCCTGTTTTGCCTGCCATTCCTCGAAGCGTTCCTGCACACCCGGCTGATCGAAATACTGGCGTACTGCCTTAAACGTGGCCTTGGCAGTCTCATACTGCGTACACTCAGGCATGCGGTCAGGATTCAGCGTCGGGTAGTTCTTCCGGTCAACAGCTGCCGACATCGTGTTCACCTCCTTCGCCGGCGTCCACTGAATCTGCGAAATCCTTCTCGGTAACGCCTACTGCCATCAACTCCTTGCCGCGCTTCTCATACCAGCGCAGGGTGTACATGTACTGACGGCGGCGGTACAAATACTGTCGTTCCTTCTGCGCCAGTTTCACAGCATCGCTTTCCTTGAGTCGGTCGATTTCCAGCTCAACCTCTTCGTCAGTCATCAGATCCTTGGTCATGTGAACCTCCTTTCTGTCACTTGAAGTTCAATATTGAACTTATGCAGCAAAAAAATAAGTGGGGATCTCGGAAATATCGATGCCAAGCAGCGAACAGGCTTTGTTGATTTCGCCCTGTTTCCACTCAACTTTGGAATTGAGTTTCAAGGAGATTGTGCGCTCTGAGAGCCCCATTGCCTCAGAAAAGCGTAGCTGTGTGCCGTATACTTCCGTAATTTTCCCCGCCAGCTTTGAATAGTTGAATGCCATAGTATCGCCTCCTTTCAGAGTTCAATATTGAACTTTTGTGTCCTAATATTACCACCAACGGCAGTTATTGTCAACCCAAAAATTCAAAATAATTGAATTTTATTTTCGGTATTGAACTTTTGTTCAACGTGTGCTATAATGATGGCGAGGTGGAAAAAATGGCAAGGACATCTGATAGGCTTAAGTTTTTAATGAAAGAAAGAAACCTGCGACAGGTTGATATTATTCGATTGTCTGAACCGTATTGCAAGGAATACAATCTCAAACTGACGAAGAGCGATATGAGTCAGTTTGTTAGTGGAAAGGTTGAACCCGGCCAGTGGAAACTCGCAATCTTGGGAAAAACTCTCAACGTTTCCGAAGTTTGGCTGATGGGCTACGACGTGCCTATGGAGCGATCAGAACCCGCTCCAACGCAGAGCGCGGAGCGGGAGGAATTTGCTAAACTGTTTGCTGCTTTGAGCCCGGAGAATCGACAGAGGATTCTCGACCTGATGAAAGCTCTGCTATCAGGGCATGAATCTGGTGGCGCTCATCCGGAGTAAGGCAGTCGTACAGTTGTAATGCAATGCTGATTTCATCCAGATTCTTCATGGAAAATACCTCCCTAAAAGTAATGCTGTCTGTAAATATTATCAAAACATTGCGCCATAAATTCGACTTTGTTAGAGAATAACGAAACGTGTTAGGGAGAAGTGATGCACGATGGATGTGTAATGGCCGAATACCTGCAAATAGATGTGAATTGCAAAGATGCGACACAGAGGAGGAAAACTGAATGATTTGCAGAAGGTGTGGTCGAGAGATTCCGAGGTATCTGTTAGGCCGAGAGAGCTTCGAATGCCCAGAGTGCGGCTACCGTTACTATAAGCGCCCAACTCAGCAGAGAAGACCGGCACCGCAAGGCAGACCGGTTCAACAACGCAGCGGGCAGGTTCAACGACCCGCTCCGGCGTCAACAACGGAAATGCCATTACGTTTGCCGAGGATGATTATTGGCATTCTTTCCGTCATCATGTTTATCATCGTCATGTTCCAATCCTGTGCCACCAACGTTGTCAACACGCTGGGTAGTAACACTGCAGATACATCAGCCGGAGGCGGCACGCTCTTGGCGTTTGCCCTCCTGATTGCAGGCATAACCGGCGCTCTTGGTAGAGACAGTCTCAAGGCAACCTTGACCGCAGCCATCATCTATCTTGTGGGTGCTTTGATTGGCTTTATCAGTCTCGGTACATTTGGCGATCTGGTTGTATGGTCTATAATTGCCTTGATTTTCGGGGCTTTGAATGTATTCTGCTGGTGGAAAGGCAAAAATGCAAGATAGGAGGAAAAGTGATGAACGAGATTTCGTTTGAACAGTTCAAACTGAACGTCGAAGGCGTCATGCGAGATGCTGCCAACGGAGATAGCTTTACAACGGTTCAGATGGACAACGGCAAGGTTGTTATCATAAGCGAAGATGAATGGAACATCTTGCGCGAAGGGTTTGCCCATTTGGTAGGCGGGAAAATTCTGAAATAACGTATTTAAGCTACTGTGTCTGAAACGCGCAGATTGGAAGGAGTGACGGGATGCCCAAGAAGGAGACTGCCGTATCACAGGGCTTGGTTGCGGCGATATACGCCCGTTATTCCAGCCATGCGCAGAACGATGCCAGTATCGAACAGCAGATAGATGAATGCCAGGAATATGCGCGACAGCATGGCTATAAGATCGTTGGGGTCTACGCGGATCGTGCCATGTCCGGCCGCTCTGACCGACGTCCTGAGTTTCAGAAGATGATGCGCGCGGCTGAAAAACGCGAATTCCAGATCGTATTGGCCTATAAGTCGAATCGTATCAGCCGCAATATGCTCCATGCACTGTCCTACGAAGATAAACTGGCTCAGCACGGCGTGAACGTAGTCTATTGCAAAGAAGAATTCGGAAACAACGCAGCCGGTCGTTTCGCTTTGCGCACGATGATGAACGTCAACCAGTTTTACAGCGAGAACATGGCGGAAGACATCATGCGTGGTTTGATGGACAACGCCAACCAGTGCAAGGTGAACGGCTCTTTGCCGCTGGGGTATAAGCGCGGTACTGATGGTCGTTACGAAATCGATGAGCAGACCGCGCCGATCGTTCAGGAAATTTTTCGGCGTATTGCCAATGGAGAGCTGAAGGCCAGTATCGCCGACGATCTGAATAAGCGTCAGATTCGGACAAGTACGGGTGGAACATGGAATAAGGGATCGTTTCATTCGCTGCTTGCCAATGAACGGTACACTGGAATCTATATCTACCGGGACGTGAGAGTTCCTGGCGGGATTCCAGTAATCGTTGATAAGGATCTGTTTGAAGCTGCACGGGAAAGAGAAGAAACCATGAAAACGACTATCAAATCCAGAAGGAGGCGCGATGATATGGAGTATCTACTGACTGGAAAATTGTTTTGCGGCTACTGTCTGGAACCGATGGTTGGTTCCTCCGGCACGGGCAAGATGGGGAAGATGTATTACTACTACCGCTGCAAGAACAATGCAGAGAAGCACACCTGTCAGAAGAAGCCGGTGCGCAAAGATGCCATTGAGCAGCTCGTTGTATCCAGCCTGAAAGCCTGCATCACGAAGCCGGAGAACATCGACTGGATGACTGATCTTGTTATGAAGTACAGGAGCAAGATCATCGCCGAATCGGACATCGGCTATCTTGAGGACAAGCTGAAGGAAAACAAGACGGCTATAAAGAACGTAATGAAGGCCATCGAGATGGGCGTTGTGACCGAAACGACAAAAGCCCGCCTGCAAGAACTTGAAGCGGAGCAAAGGGAAGTGCTGTCCAGTCTGCTGGCAGAAAAACGGAGCATTCCGGACGTTACCCGCGACCATGTGCAGTTCTTCTTCGAGAGCTTCCGCAACGGCGATGTAAACAGCATGAAATACCAAAAGACGCTGATTAAGCACTTCCTCCGCGCCGTGTATCTCTACGACGATCACATCAAGATCACGTTTGATTACGACGACAGTGACACGGGCGTTGAAATTCCGATTGAAACTGATGCCGGCAGCGCCGAAAACAACGAGGATACCAGTGTTCTTATAGATTCCCTCGGGGTGTACGGAAGAGTTTGAAACGAAAGTTTCAGACTCTTTTTTGGTTCTTTGTCAAATGTAGGGGTGAGGGCTGACGGCGAGCAGAATTCTGGTTATTTGCCAAATGTTGGGGTGGGCGGAAGCCTTGTCCTGAAAACGGCTGGGTTTCTGGATGGAATGATCCGTAAAAGTATCGGTTTCGTATTGACAAGTGTGTTTGTTCGTGGTATTTTACTCTTGAAGTTAGCTAAAGCTAACTATATTAAGGAGAGAAAATCCATGACACTCAATGAACTAAAGACGGGCGCGTCCGGAACGATCACTGTGGTACATGGGGATGGAGCGCTGAGATGCCGGCTGCTGGATATGGGATTGATTCCGCACACGCATGTGACGCTTCAGAAGGTGGCGCCGATGGGCGATCCGATTGAAATTCGCGTTCGCGGATACGAGCTTACGCTGCGCGTCGAGGAAGCGGAGAAGATCGAAGTGGAGGTCGACGGGAAATGATTTTTGCGCTTGTCGGCAACCAGAACTGCGGAAAGACGACGCTGTTCAACGCGCTCACCGGCTCGAATCAGCACGTGGGCAATTTTCCGGGCGTGACGGTTGATCAGAAGATGGGCGAGATTCGCGGGGAAAAGGGCTGCTCGGTCGTCGATCTGCCGGGCATCTATTCGCTCAGACCCTATACGCAGGAGGAAATCGTATCCCGAGATTTCATTCTCAACCAGAAGCCGGACGGCATCATCAACATCGTGGACGCGACGAATATCGAGCGCAACCTGTATCTGACGCTGCAACTTCTGGAGCTGCGCGTGCCGATGGTGCTGGCGCTGAACATGATGGACGAGGTGCGCGCCAACGGCGGCTCCATCGACGTGCGGAAGATGAGCGAGTCGCTGGGCATACCGGTGGTTCCGATTGTGGCGGCGAAGGGCGAGGGCGTTTCCGAGCTGGTGCGTCAGGCGCTTGCGACGTCGCGTGGCAAGGTGCTTCCGAAGGTAACGGATTTCTGCGACGAGGAATCGGCGGTACACCGCTGCATTCACGCCGTGGTGCATCTGATTTCCGACCATGCCGAGCGAATCGGCGTTCCGGCGCGCTTCTGCGCGGCGAAGCTGATCGAGGGCGGGGATAATCTGACGCAGACGCTCGGGCTGGATCAGAACGAGCAGGAGCTTCTGGAGCATTGCATCGTTCAGATGGAGACGGAGACAGGGCTCGACCGCAACGCGGCGCTGGCGGACATGCGCTATCGCTTTATCGAGGGCGTGGTGGAGCGCGCGGTTGTGAAGTGCCGGGAAAGCCGGGAGCACAGCCGTTCCGTGAAGATCGACCGCATTCTGACCGGACGGTATACGGCGATTCCGGCGTTTTTGCTTGTGATGCTGCTCACGTTTTATCTGACGTTCGACGTGATCGGCCAGCGGCTGTCCGACCTGCTTGAGGTGGGAATCGACGCGCTGACGCGGCTGGTGGATTCGGGGCTTACGGCTTATGGCATCAATCCCGTGGTTCAGAGCCTGATCATCGACGGAATCTTCGCGGGCGTGGGCAGTGTGCTTGTGTTTCTGCCGATTATCGTGACGTTGTTTTTTTTCCTGTCCATTTTGGAGGATACGGGCTATATGGCGCGCGTGGCCTTCGTGATGGACAAGCCGCTGCGAAAGATCGGCCTTTCCGGGCGCAGCATCGTGCCCATGCTGATCGGCTTCGGCTGCTCGGTGCCCGCGATCATGGCGACGCGCACCGTGTCCTCCGACCGCGACCGCAAAATGACGATTCTGCTCACGCCGTATATGAGCTGCTCGGCGAAGATTTCGATCTACGCGTTCTTCACCGCGGCGTTCTTCCCGAATTACCGGGCGCTGGTGATGATTTCACTGTACGTTCTGGGCATTCTGGTGGGCATACTGGCGGCGCTGATTATGAACCGGACGGTGTTCCGCGGAAAGCCTGTGCCGTTCGTGATGGAGCTTCCCAACTACCGCCTGCCCGGCTTTAAGAGCGTGGTGCTGCTTCTGTGGGAAAAGGCGAGGGATTTTTTGCAGCGCGCGTTCACGGTTATTTTTCTGGCGACGATCATCATCTGGTTCCTGCAGAGCTTTGACACGCGCCTGAACGTCGTTTCCGACAGCGCGGGAAGCCTGCTGGCGCTGATTGGCCGCTGGATTGAGCCGATCTTTGTGCCGCTGGGCTTCGCAGACTGGCGCTGCGCCACGTCGCTGATCTCCGGCTTTGTCGCCAAGGAATCCGTGGTGAGCACGTTGGAGGTGCTGCTGGGCAGCGCTTCGATTTCGTCGCTGTTCACCATGAAGACGGCCGTGAGCTTCCTCGTGTTCACGCTGCTCTACACGCCCTGCGTCGCGGCGGTGGCCACGATTCGGCGGGAGCTGAATTCCACGGTGAAGACGGCCGGAGTCGTGCTGATGCAATGCTCCGTGGCGTGGGTCGTGGCGTTCGTCGTGTATACGATTGCGAGGCTGTTCTGATGCGTCTGCGCGATTATATCCTGCTTGCCGTTGTGGCCGCGCTGGCGTACCTTGCGTTTCGCGTGTGGCGCGGAAAAGCGAAGCGCGGGGACTGCTGCGGCGGCTGCTCGGGCAACTGCGCACATTGCGCGTCCCAGTGTCGGCGGCACAGGGAGAAATAGGAAAGCGGAAAAATTAAGGCAACGCCGCACAAATGAGGTGGTCGGTCGGAGAATGGATTTTTCGTCAGATGCAAATGCAAATTTCGAAGGTTTACTGGAGGTAAATCGAGGAATTTGCATGCCGCAGATAGCGGAAAAGACATCGCCTGACGCGCCGCCGAATTGTGCGGTGGTGCCCTAATTCTCTCTGGAAGGCGTGGAGGAGCAATGCCGTTTTCGGACTGGCTGAAGATGATCATGCTGGGATTTCTGGTTCTGGGTGGGCTGGATCACTGTCTGGGCAACCGTTTCGGGCTGGGTGAGGGCTTTCGCGAAGGATTCATGACGCTGGGCAGCCTGTCGCTGGCCATGATCGGCATGAACACGGTTTCCCCGCTGATTGCGGACGGGCTGAGCGGCATCCTGACGCCGCTGTTTCAGGCCGTCGGCGCGGACCCCTCGATGTTCGCGGGCGTGCTGCTGGCCAACGATTCCGGCGGCTATCCGCTGGCGATGAGCCTGTGCAAAGACGCGGCTGTCGGCCGGTACGCGGGCGCGGTCGTGTGCTCGATGATGGGCGTTACGATGACGTTCACGATTCCGTTCGCCTTCTCCACGGTCAAAACGCCCGAAGCGCGGCGCGCGCTGTCCCGCGGGCTGCTGATCGGCATCGCCACAATTCCCGTGGGCTGCATTGTCTCGGGTCTGCTGGCCGGGCTTCCGGTCGGCGTGCTGTTTGCGAACCTTCTGCCGCTGCTCGCGTGCGCGGCGGTGCTGCTGTTCTGCCTGCTGCGCTTCCCGAACGGCAGCATCCGCGTGATGAGCGCCTTTGGAAGGCTGCTCAGCGTGTTCCTGATTCTGACGCTGATTCTCGCCGTCGTCGACCACCAGCTTCCGGGACGGCTTTTCAGCGGGAAGCTGACGCCGTTTTCGGAGAGTCTGGCCATCGTGGGCGACATCTGCATCGTGCTCGCGGGCGCGTTTCCGATGCTGAAGCTGCTTCAGAAGCTTTTAAAGCGCCCGCTGGAAAAACTCGGCGCGCGCATGGGCATCAATGCCTGCGCCGTCACCGGCCTGTTCACTGCGCTCGTCAACAGCATTCCCACCTTCGGCTCCATGGAACAGATGGACGCGCGCGGGCGGGTGCTGAACGCCGCGTTCGCCGTGTCCGCCGCGTTCGCGTTCGGCGACCATCTCGGTTTCACCGCCGGGGTCTGCCCGGACTATCTTCTACCGATGCTCGCCGGGAAGCTGCTCTCCGCCCTCTCCGCGCTGGCGCTGGCGCTGCTGCTTACCCGCAAAATGCCGACCGCACAGGAGGAAATCGCATGACCATTGAGAAGCTCACGCGCGACAATTTCGCGCTTTCGTCGCTGGACGGCTTCGTCCGCACGCAGCCGGTCACAGAGGTCTACCGGAAGTTTGGCGGCGAATACCGGCTGGTGAACGAGCCCTTCACCGACGACTGGTCGCCCGCGCGCAAGCGCGAAAAGGCCGCGGAAATTCTGTCCGGCGCGTACATCGTCTACGGCGCGTGGCTCGACGGCCGGCTGGCCGGGTTCGTCATGCTCGCGAACGCGCTGAACAAAAACCGCCTGATCGTGGATAGCTTCCATGTCTCGCGGGACGCGCGCCGCCACGGCATCGGCCGCGCGCTGTTCGAGTGTGCCCGTGTGGAAGCCCGCGCCCGCGGCGCGAAACAGTTGTACATCTCCGCGTGCAGCTCAAAGGAAACCATCGCGTTTTACCTCGCCATGGACTGCCGCCTCGCGGACGACGCGATCCCGGAGGCGGTCGAAGCCGAGCCGTTCGACCTTCAGCTGGTCTGCGACGTGGAATGAAATTGACTGAAAACAGTTGTCCGATCTGATAATTTTGTGGTATAATCATCCTGACGATTGATTGAAAAAGGAGTGACCAACATGATCCGCGTAACCATTTACAATGAATTTGTTCACGAGCGCACGGAGGAAAAGGTGCGCGAGGTATATCCGGACGGCATTCACATGGCGCTCAAGTCCTTTCTGGAGGACGGCGACGTGGTCGTGGACACCGTGACGCTGGACACGGTAAACGAGCTTACCGAGGAAAAGCTGAAGGACACCGACGTGCTCGTGTGGTGGGGCCATATGGCGCACAACAAGGTGCCGGACGAAGTCGCCGAGCACGTGAAAGAAGCCGTGCAGCGCGGCATGGGCGCGATTTTCCTGCATTCCGGTCACGAGTCCAAGCCCTTCAAAAAGCTGATGGGCACGCCCTGCAACCTCACGTGGCGCGAGGACGGTGACTACGAGCGCGTGTGGACGGTCAACCCGGCGCACCCGATCGCGCAGGGCATCGGCCGGTTCATCTATCTGGAGCATGAGGAAACCTACGGCGAGCCCTTCGGCATTCCGGAGCCGGACGAAACCGTGTTCATCGGCGGCTACGAGGGCGGCGAAGTCTTCCGCAGCGGCGTATGCTACCGCCGCGGCTGTGGGAGAATCTTCTATTTCCAGCCCGGCCACGAGAGCTTTCCCACCTATAAGAACGCGGACGTGCAGCGTGTGATCAAAAACGCGGTTCGCTGGGCCGCGCCCATTTACCGCGTGGAGAACCTGAACTGCCCGCACGTGCAGAAACCGTAAGTCGCCGGTTCGAGCGATTTTGCCGCAATTGATTCGCCGCCCGCGCGGCAGGAGGGGCCTTTCATGGCTACGATTCTGACTCTGGACGCCGGCACATCCGCGCTGAAGTGCTCCCTGTTCCACACGGACGGCACGCTGAAGCGCGCGTACGCCGCCGAGTATCCCACCTGCTATCCCCGCGAGGGCTGGGCCGAGCAGAAGGCGGAGGAGCTTCTGGCCGCCGCCGTACGGGCGACGCGCGCGCTTTCCGAGGACGGCGGGCTGGACGACGTGTGCGCCGTCGGCCTGACCGGCACAATGAACGGCTGTATCGCGCTGACGGAAACAGGCGAGGCGCTGCGCCCGAACATCATCCATCTGGACACCCGCGCGCAGCGGGAGGTCGATCATCTGACGGAAGCGCTGGGCATGCGCGCGTTTTACGGGAAAACCGGCAACCGGCCGGACGTGCACTACGGCCTTCCCAAGGCGATGTGGCTGAAGGCGCACGAACCGGACGTATACCGCCGCGCACGTTGGCTGGTGAACACGAAGGATCTGATCTATGGCTTTCTGACCGGCGTTTACGGCCGAAGCGACTATTCCGACGCGTCGCTGTTCGGCGCGCTGAACATCCATACCCGCGCGTGGGACGAGGATGTTGTTCATGCCGCAGGCGTCGACCTTGAAAAGCTGCCCCGGCTTCTGCCGTCCCACGACGTGAGCGGACGCGTGTCCGCCGCCGCGGCACGGCTGACGGGGCTTCGGGAGGGCACGCCCGTGG
>JABLTK010056861.1_pt1 | contig 20971 bp, 23 predicted proteins | sample 7160131 | NCBI WGS metagenome assembly JABLTK01 (sample SAMN14651221, study PRJNA627086) | human gut metagenome | isolation source: feces | host: Homo sapiens
AATTATGCTGCTCTCTAGACTTATAATGATCGTACATCTGGGGAATATCTATCTCAACGCTCCTAGTGTTGATAACGCTCCATCATTATTCAGTTTCCACCGGATATACCGATTCTTCGTTTAGGAGATTGTTATTGTTGTCTTATGTATTTGGACAATGAGTATGATTTTTGGTCATCATTCTGATGAAAACAGTAGAGATTCTCATTTGGGATTTCGAAGTCCATAATGAGTGATATCAAGCTTTCGTGAAGATATTTTCGGATAGATCAAAACAAAAGATAGTTCCTTTTATATGCTTTTGATTGTTTTTTGAATGTGTTCTTCATCTGATTGATGGATCCGCTGCTCTGTTTTCATCTCAGTTAATGTGATTTTGAATTATAAGTAACTCTCCATGATCCTATCTCACTTCACGCTCAGTTTTCTAGAAGGATCCGTTTAACATGGATTTGAGATGAAACGCCCAACTGGATTCGCCCGAAGAAATCATTTTTTCTTTATTGTAAATTCCTAAGAATGCAAATCTTTGTAAAGACCCTTACTGGAAAGACTATCACTCTGGATGTGGAGTCATCGGACACCATCGAGAATGTGAAAGCAAAGATTCAGGATAAAGAAGGAATTCCCCCAGATCAGCAGCGTTTGATCTTCGCTGGAAAGCAGCTCGAAGATGGTCGTACCCTCTCCGACTACAACATTCAGAAGGAATCCACTCTCCATCTTGTCCTTCGTCTTCGTGGAGGATTCTAAGGATCTTCGCTATATGTATATTCTTTTGTTACGTACTATGGAGTGTTTGTTTCAGACAGTTAGACAAAGTGAATTCGAACCATAGCTATTTATAGAGGATCCTAACAATACATGGTTTGACATGAGGCGAATCTTGTTTCTTGGCTGCTTCTACCAATTTAAAAAATGGATTCCTATATAATGCAAAGACGAAACACATATCATAGGAATCCTCTCATGGAAACTATAACGGACTCAAAAATCCTATGTATCGAAAGAGATTTAAAAAGTCGGGTGAACCAGAGATTTCATATAGATCCAGCTGCGTAGGATGGAATTGTGAAAGTATCTAAAGTCCAGGAATGAAGAGATTCGATTGCTTGTTTCCAATATTCTAGATATTGTTTCGGATAAACTAATAGAAGATGATGCAAACAAAGAGTCAGATGGAGCCAAGACACTAATTGAACCAGAAGAGATCCAAAATCTCTTTTCCTGTGTTTCTTCATTGCCTGGGATGAGTGATGTGTTCGATAGTTTGAGATGGTTTGAAACGTAGGATAAAACAACGAGAAATGACGCGTGAAAGGAGATATCTCATGCAATTCCAACCTAATTCCAAAAGACAAAAACTACATCCTTATCTCTATTCCAATGCTTGTTGCAACAAAAGAACTCATAGCTCGGCATCCATTCCAACAGTGTGTTTTGTCTGGTGACAAACAGAAGGCTTCTCTCCTTGAATACTGGCACAAATGACATTAACAACATTGCGAGTGTCTAGACGCACATCACCGTCCGTCTTGAATCCTGGCACCCACCGCAAAATAGGAGTCTGCTTTCCAGCTTCCAAAAGCAATTCATTGGCCTCTGAGCCTTTGAAACATGTGACTGCATCTCTTGAATTCAGACCAAACTTAGCATAGCATGCATGAATTGAAGTCTCCGAATACAAACGATTCTCATACATACATTCCATCACACGAACAGCATCATAAAAGGACGTAGAGTGATGGTAAATGCACCCCAATGCGCGGTTTCCAACACAGCCGGGCTCTCCAAACTGACACGAAAAACGAGGTTCCGACGCGTCTATAATATGTGCCTTACCGAAAATGTGAAGATCCAAGTCAACATAATCCAGCAACTCTGGATGGAGTGCAATGAACTTCAACTCATTTGCTACGAAGCGGTGGCAATCCCCACAAATTGATTCGATGTATACATCCATGTGAAGCTTTTCTCCCTGAACGTCAACACATCTCCCATTTCATACACTTCCAAAGCACAATGTCAGTGCTATCAACAGAACTATTCCTCTTTTCATCATTCTCCAAATCGAAGAAGACAGATTTGATTCTGCATTCCACAAAATGGAGAATGCGGAACCATTGATCGTTTTTACAGGAGGTTAGAATTATGAATAGAAAGAAGATTATTGTCATAAAGGTTATCGATGGTTTCTCGTTAACATTGCAATCTGAACTCATCCATAGCTTATTCTTCTTGGGTTTGCAACACTTATATGTTCGGGTTTGGAGATTGTTAGCTTCAAAGTGTATTTGGATATTACTGAATCCAAGTACATTCAAAGGAATCTACATTATTCCGTAGTGGTGCTGCCTTTATTTGCTTTTTGTATTTCCTCCTTCACGTAGTCATAAGCAAAATCTCTCTTGAATATCAAAAGAAACAGGTTCATTTTTGCACAGAAGTTTACAAATAGAGTCATCATTCGTTAGAATACTCTGAGTATCAAGTTCCTGATTATCGCTCATTTATTATCGCAATTACTAGCTCTGTATATTATATCTTAATCTGTTTTATGACACCTCATTTACAATCCACCCATCTCGTAGTTCTTATGCAATCATCCTGTGTATTTAATGGAGGATTTTTATATTTCCTTCACTTAACTGGATGGAATTGGTCTCGAACATGTCAATTCGTTCTCGGATTCACCTCACTCATCCTTATCATGTATCTTGTTTCTTTCTATTTCTATTCAGATTATCTCTCATTATCAACCGTCGTACGTGTTGTCCAACTATTATCATTGCAACCATCCTCTTCATTCTTGCAGTTGTACTGAACTCCTATGCTACTGCCTTCACTGCTCAGACTCTGTTACGATTTGTTTGAAATGATTCAATAAATCATTTCTAGCCCTCCATGCAGAATGAATTTGAGTTCTACGTGTATCGTTATGAGTGCTATTTCTCGCTCCTAATCGTCTTTGTCATGTTTGCTTTGCGTGACCCTAGTTGTATCCAGTTTGCTGATCTCTTCACATTTCTACTCTCAATTTGGAATGGACTTCTGACCACATTCGGTCATGGTGTAGGCTTCTATGTAGTTTCAGATAGTAGACTTGGATCTGGCTTCTAGTGTACATTCTATCAGGACTTCTGTATGATCAATTCTATTCCAGATTGGTTCAATACAGTAATGCTGTTTTCACGTAGGTATGAGAGGATCAGTGTATCCTAGTTCAATCGTTCAAGTCTTGGCATTTATCATTACTCTCTTGGTTATGTGGTTCTATGAGAATTCTCATGTATGGTATGATAAGTTGTTATAAGTGCAGAGTACTCCATCTCATGATATACTTACAATCATATCGTTCATTCTTTTTAGTTTCTTGCTCTTTTGGGATGGAATTAATCTTGTATGGAGTTGAGTGGATTCTTCTTATTGTAGCCAGTTTTCCGTACACATCAAGGTTCATTCTTTGTCAATAAACGATCTGAAGACAGTTGTGTATAGTTTATATCTGTTTGATTTCAGTCTATTTGTTAGAACAATCCTCGTTATAATGGTCCAGTGAGTACACTAATTCAACAAACACTTGATGGTTGATACATAAGGATCGATTCATCTTCTCCATTACGTTCCAGATAATCCTTGCTGATAAGGGACTCAACGCGTTCCTTCACAAATGCCTCCTATCCATCAACACATCACTACTACAGTACTTCAGGAAGGAAATCGAGCACTGTTGATAGCTGAGCAACCAGATCAGAATAACGTACGATTCTGTGTTTCTTCATGATCCGTACAATGGCTGCATCCACCTTTGTACGATGAGTAACAGTCATATCTTGAATCGGTGCAGCAATGGGAGCATGAATTGTCAGTAAGGTTGGTGGAACCAGATTCACACTTGGTCCTGTTAGTGAAGGAGCATCATTCAGATGGAAGAAGGCTGATTGATCCTCAATAGATCCTGACTGAATCACTAACAGACACCCTGCATGATCACTACACAATTGTGTCAAAGCTGTTGACAAATGGGATATAGGGAGTTTCGTTTGATCTGCTAACTGAGAGAATGAGAGATCCGAAACCATATCAAATGCATTAAGGATCATCATTTGATCGAAATTCACTCGTAAATCCACCGTTCCTCCTGGTACTATCATGCTCACAGTGAACTGTGACTCCTCAAACATCCATTGAAGGATACGACTCGTGTATCGCTTGTAATAAGCTTCCTCGAAATTCGACTTCATTACAGCAATTGTGGGGGGAAGTTGAATATCCAAATACAACGGCTTTATAGACGAATCTACACATGAATATGATTAGAATCAAAGACCTTTCGACAGAACATGGAACGTAGAATTTGAAAATTCTTCCGAAAAATGGAAGTTCTAAAAATAACCTGATTTCTGGATTTCTACTTGTTTCAAATAATCATTAAACTCTCGTGATGTGATAGCATCCTTAGCCAGTGAATCCAGACGGGTGACAAACACATTTCCACATAACACCTTCAGCTGATCTATCAGAGCTGTTTCTGCAGGACATAATTGGTCATTAACTATTCATAACATGAAATCCCCGTGGGTACATTCCAAGATGTGTTGATAGAAACAGCGTCGCAACAGACCCTCAAAGGCTTCCTTTTGGGTCATGAGTCCAATAATAAGCATGCAGTCATTTACCCAAGTTTCTGTTAATGTTGCCCCTTGGTTGCGGACACTGGAATCAATATAAGCCACCAAATGCTCACACAATCTACATAGTTACAACACCTCATTTGTACGCCTCGAGATTACTGTTTACAAGCTCTAACAAAGCTCCTCGCACACCCAATGAAAATTGAGAATTCCCGTGGAAACACACCTCATTATAGGAACTCAGATTCTTCTAGAAATCAGCAATGAATTGAACCAATGACAATAATTTGAATGAATTGAGGAATTCCAGCATCTGTACAGATAATGGTATTCAGACTACGAATGTACTTACAGATCCCATCTTTCAGTGCTCCCAGAGATCCTATTACCTCGAAATAGTCATATAATACTGTTAGATCCTCCATATTACGGTTTTGCAACAATTCCTCCAGACCCTTCTGTAGGATCTCAGATACATACAATGAGAGGTAGGCTTTAAGTGTCTGAGGTCGAATCAAGACTTCAGTCCGGTAGCGCAGTAGTTGTGAACAGACTCGAAATTCCTATTCATTGCTTGCTTCTACCAGAACGTACTGTAGATAGAACATACTGAATGTGATGAATATACTCCGTGATCGTGGAGTGTAGCAATGATCGATACGAATAATCACGGTAAAACAGTTCTACAGGTAATGACGGGAATCTTCTCTACGCAGAGAGGCCAAGTACTGCGACTCGAAATCGCCGTAAATTGTAAGAGTATCCAGCATTTCCACTACCGTGCGGATTTCGGAGTGTTCTAGTGTTCCATCTGTTTCAACTTCCATTTCACTGTTTTCGGCAATCTTTGATAAATAGACAATACGGATAGAAGATATAGAAGCAATTAGCGAAGCAAACAGCTGAAGTCAACTCTCCCTCCAATTCCTACTGTAGAAATGAAATTTGTTTCTTCTTCCTGTTGTCGCAGAATCTGCAGAATTAGTGAGATACAGTACTTCTTTATGTTATGCCTTTCCGTGAGAAATTGACCCATTACTCACATTGGATTACTCTGACTCAAGTGATTCAATAAACTTGAAACTGTTAGGATGTTATGGTAGATCTCTGTCCAAAACTTATAGACAAGCGTTAGAACCGCCGTCTTATCAGAAGAAAAGGAATTTAGTAACGAATTGCATTTCTCAGAAAGGATAGATTGCAAGCATGCCGTAACATCCTCGAACAATTCAGCTTGACGACCGTAATCACAAAGAAGCTTTTCTCTCTTTCCATTATACATTTCCAACTTAAATACCATATATACCCATTGAAATCCATATTCACTTTGCTTTCCTTCAAATACGGCGTGAATTGTCTTGATAATGGCTTCGCGACTTTCATCAATGAATGACTGTTCGATGAGTGGAACAGCTACGAGAAAACCCATCCCTCTTAGTATTACCTCCTCTTGTAATTATGAATAACTTCTCTTCCATTCTCGGATATAAATACAAAAACAATGATGAAAAATTGAATTTGAAGTAAACTTGGAAGGAATAGTAACAAACAGAAAACTCTAAAACAGGAGTCTTTTCATCTTCCGACACAGTCTCATTCGCTGCAGGTAATACTACATTATGAACAGAAGGCAACGTTGCAATCGATTTGTTCTCACGATCTGGAGAATAATCATGTGCCACTTTGATCTCCTCTTTCGTGTCATCCCAGTGAAAATCAAGATGGAGTATCCCAGAGACATCAGCAGTACATATACAGGAATACCTACACTCCTTTTCCAAGGAGTGATATTCATCTCGCTGCAACTCCAGAATACGAATACAACGACACTTACTCTTGTAACTTTCGCATCCCTCGTACAGTCGAATTATCAATGGTCTGTTGGCTAATGTCTTCCAGTGGAGAGGTACTGAACTGAAAGGAAGAACTGCCGATGCTTGGATGATCGGTCGTAAGTCGGTTGCATTAGGGTAAATAGGCTGCTTTGCGATATAAACATTGTATGAGCGCTTCTCACTCACCGTATATTCCTCAAGATTCGTAATCTGAGAGGTTCTGGGTAATGGAAATGGGATCTGACTCTCTCTCAATTGACTTGGATCCAATTGAGAGCCATCAAATCCTATAATGGAATTTGGACGCAAGTCATTTGCATCGACTCCATCTGGGACTAAAGGTTGCACGGAAGTAAACGACAGTACAGGACGAGGTAATGAAGATTGACACAGTAATGCTGATGGTCCAGTGGGAGGCTGAGTAGGAGGTTGAGTGGAAGGCTGAGTAGGAGGCTGGGTGGGAGGTATTTGACATGCATCACCATCATAATGACGCTTCTGAACATAGTCCATCTGACTAAAGATTGCAGCACCCATCGCCACCGAGTTTGAAGGGAGATTTGTGACGAAAGAGTCTGAGAAGTACCCGGCAATGGATTTCCACAATTTGTCGATTCGCAGACCATCACCACAAAGGATCAAATACTCTGGTTTTGCATCCTGAGCTGCAGACTGTTCAATTGTCTTCGCAACTACTTCCCAACATCGCTTGAAGAGTGTATGACAATCATTAGCAAGATTCTCCTTTGTGACCTGGATATGCAACACATCACCAGATCGACTATCCACATCGAGAGAGGCCGTATCTTGGGAAGAGAGACTGATCTTGGTCTCTTCCACAATACTGTGGATTCTACTACGTTGAGAAGGGGTTAACTTGGTAATATCCATACCAAGACTCTGTAGTTGGCTCATCACATCCTTAAGTAATGCTTTTGTGAAATCAATACCACCAATTTCCAATCCATTAGTAGCTATCACTTCAAAACCACCAGCCTTCGAAATACGAAGTGTGGTTACATCGAATGTACCACCTCCACCATCTACAACCATAACATACCGGACTTTCTTTGAAGGACTGTATCCCGCATTTAGACAAGAAGCTACAGTCTCAGTGACAATCTCAATGTGTGGAACAGATAAGCGATGAGCACAACGAATGAATTCTGTTTTCTGATTTTCATTCCATACAGGTGGAATTGTGAGTACCAGCCCATCAAATGTGCAATTGCAACTCTGTTCCGCTTCTTTAAGAACATAACGTAATACATCGGAAATAATGTCATATAGGAAATATGTTTTTGTACTTCCTTTAACAGAGCATTCCAAGGCAAGACTTCCATCCACTTCAACAATAGAAAATTCTTGGTTTTCGCAGTACTCTACAAGAAGTGGATCATTTATCGTTCTTCCTATCAATCTCTTGATGTTGGTTACCAACCGACTCGGGTCCTTCTCTCCCATTTTCCTTGCCTGTCTTCCAACATAGATTTGATCACCTAAGAACACATCCGATGGATTAAGATCATTCTGCTCAATCTGGATGGTTGTGAATTGCCCTCGTATCTTTCCTGCTGCACAAAGTTTCGTGGTGCCAAAATCCACCGCAAGATAGTTCACCATTTGTTAACTGAACTTCCTCAGGTAGAATAATTTTTATTAATTTATCTAACAAAGATACAACTTCAGTAGAACTATATAACATGGAGTAATTAAACCACTTAATCTGGAGGGAATACGAGTAATCCTTGCCTTCCCCACCACACTTTCAATGGCCTCATTCTTCGCTTTTGTTTCAAATTGTGAAAGAGATGAAGCAAATGGTGGTATCTTCTGAACAGATCCCTGGTACACGACAATAAGAATACTCTGAGATACAGACGTCAGCGACTCTTGTTGATAACGAAGGGCAACTGAAATAGAGTCCGTAAGAAACCAATCTGTTTGAGGAAGATGCTGGTGACCTTGTGTCAGAATGGAATACACAAGTGAGCAATCACCAATTACAAATAGAAACGGATTTGAAGTATCTTTTAACGAAGGATTCAGCTAGTGATGATGCCTGGAGAAAACATCTACGCGATATACATTGTATACGGACGGTATGAATTCGCTCTGAGAGAAACAATAATGGAGAACAAGCTGTGCCGTCTTACTACTCTTCTTTACTTGCTTGCACCATCGATTCTGTTTATTATCCAATTCTCACATTCATACATTTCGATGTTTCCTCTGAATAATGGAGTACAAATCTCCTTCCTCTTGTTTCGGTTCAATTCCGTGTGTACAACTATTCAAAGTCGATGTATATAATATGGGATGATAGGGTCGTTTGAGATAATCTAATACGACTTTACGAGAGTCCAGTACAAATTGATTGATAATGCGAATCGGAAGCTTTGTTGCAGGGGGATTTTCCTGCTCTTCATAGAGATATTCATCAATATAAGCAAGCTCAGAATCCGAGTTTGTTACATCTACTTTCTGAAGAATGACATGATTCTTCTTATATCCATTTCGGAGAATATCTCTACAGGGAAACTGATCGAATAACGCTACATGTCTTCTTGCGACAAGAGTTTCATTGATTCTTCATCCATTTTTAGAACTTCTTCAAAGGAAACTTCGTCTTCATCGTTTTCACTTACTGGATCCGAGAATGGAGGGAGCATCTCCGAAATCAGTGTACGTCGACTCTGATCTGTTTTCCGTGGCGAAATTCCATTCTTCCTTTCATCCCATACAGATTCTGTCAGCAAAGATGCTTCTTCGGCAATCGGCGTATGTACTGTTTGCGTTTCCAGCGACTCGTGCATCGTGGACAATTGCAAACAAACAAAAAAGGAATGGGAATTCGCTTTCTCGGATTCAACAACAATGTGTTTAAACTCTTCAATCTTCGATAGTAACACTGCTGGTTCTGTATCCTTCAGAATTTTCCAAGATGGCAAATCGGTTTGAAATGTCGTTCCTTCGATCTAGTCTTGGTTTCCTCCCAACAGTCTTACTGTATACGAAAGAGCATGCAAATGAATGGATGTGAGATGTAACTGTGTTTCTTTGAATAAATCGTTGAATCTCTCCTCTTCCGGCATGGAACACCAACGACAATACTTCTTTACGATCTCCTCTACTCAATCATGTCTTCTCCTCATCCAAACCCTGAGATAAGGTATCTAGATCCTTTGGATCGATTGTAGGAGGAGTCCATGGAGTTATCGTATGTCTAGTCATTGTGCTTCGTTCACACTTACTTAGGGACATACACATGTGGATTGTAATTCATATCGTTATCAATGGGATGACCTAAATATGCACAGTGAAGACGAATCTGATGTGTCCGTCCTGTGATTGGAAGACACACCAGAAGAGTATGATTGAGTTGGGGACTGTAAAGGAGTGGACAGAAGTAAGTGTAAGCTGACTATCCCTCAATCGTATCCCAAGTGTCTACCTTCCCCTGTTCAGCATCACATCGCATAATCCCATCTCGTTGACTTACTACAGCTATACCCACACTTACACCCACTCCTGCTTCACCAACACGATCAACACTTTTCTGGTTCCATTCTTCCTGCCATTTCCATTGACCCTCCACTTCAGCAAGATATACTTTGTGAACACCTCCCTGACGAAGAGATTCCGATAGACGAGCTGCTGTCTCCTTTTGCTTCGCTAGCAGTACAATCCCACTAGTTACACGATCAAGACGATGAATCAGATAGATGTTCTGGAAACCACCTTCGACTTTCAGGATCATCTCCAACGAGTTGTAGCGATAGGCACCGCATGTATGAACAGGAATCGAGGAGGGTTTGTTCACTGCAATGAGTTCATCTGTTTCACCAACAATATGTACTGGATCATATGGAACAGGTGGTTCATGTCGATGAACAGTATGACAAATAACATCTCCATTCTTCAGTAAGTAATCTGTGGAGACTTTCTTATTATTGACAACAATTCGACCAGTAACAATAGCATCTCGATAATAATCTGCAGAATAGGCACCAAACTCGGTCGAAAAGACATCCAAAATAGTTCGGCCGAACCATCTCTAGGAGTCATAGATCGGTTTCTTCCAAACCTGTTTGCAATTAGTCTCATGTCTATAGATGTAGGGCTTAACATATCGCATTCCATTCTTAATGATATATTCAGTCTCATCACATAAGTGTTTATACTCCTTTCGCTGTTTCATACGATCATCATTCTTTTTGTTCCGTTCTCGTTTCTTTCTACCCTGTCATCATTCACATCACTAACAAGATACGATTCTTTGGATTGAGGTGAACTCAAAGAACACGTCGTCTCGTCCTTGAATAACGACATGAGTCACTCTAACTCGTCAAAAATGCAACTCAAACAATAATAACAAAAATGGTAATTCACCAAATAGCCTTTTATGTTAAGAAAGAATCACACATAAATGGTAGCAAAGGGAGTAAAATCAAAGAAACCGATAAAAGAACGAGGTAAGAGTGTCGATGAAGTGAGTGATCAGTGGCAGATCGGGTGATTCGTGCTATTTTGTTTTTGAAGGAACTGGCAAGGAACCCTTCCCAGCCAATAGATAATCTAAGTAGGAGTTACTTCTATACAAACAACGATAGACAAGAATGAAAAGGCCACAGTGCTGGAAATACGGAAATCCCTATTCATCAAACCTGATAAGAGAATGACAAGTCGTCAGCGGTTGTGATTCGACAACAGAGTGATGTGTAGAATGGAGATTTCTCCCCCAGAAAGTGGATACAAGTGTGAAAAATGCGGGTGCAAAAATGGTAGTCAGTCTGTTTGCATGAGCATGTAGATATCGCCATTTGTCCTTGGCATCGTCAGAAGATGCGTGGTGGTGGTGTCGACATTCACTCATATCCTCGTCGGATGTGTAAGAGTGGAGTGAAAGATCGATTGTAGCATTACTTCAAATCGAGTTAGAACGTCGATTACTAGTTGTTACAGAGTACTATTTGGATAGACATGATCCCAATACATATGTTCCTGAGGTTTGATATTGTGAGTGTTCTTTAGTGGTAGACCCGACCTATCAAGAAGAATCGATTACTGAATGGTCAGGAGAACCAGGATGTAGTTGTTTTAAGTCATCGTGGTATGTGTACATAAGATGTAGATAAGTGGAATCCATACGAAATTGCAGTTTTTGAAGCTGCAATGAGTGTTTTCGGGAAACAATTCCACAAGATCTCTGAATTGGTAAGTGGTGGAAAATGGGCTAGATGATAGATCCAAACAAAAACTACACAAGATGTCATCGCTTTCTACTCTATATGGCACTTTAGTTCTCACTACTGCTTATGGAAAAATCAGCACCAGATATCCTCATATTGCTGTTTGTTCGTGTTACAACTCAAATTAGTTATCGGTAGATTATTTTCGCATTCAACAGAAAGTGCTTTTGACCTTTCATTCTATTGTTTTCTATTTTTCTATTTGATGTCGGGTTTTTCTAAACTTGTTTCCACGAAGTATGGATGTTTTTGTTTGTACGTGTCTTTTCATAAGGAATAACTAGAAAGGGCGGCTTTGATCGTGTTCTCCATTGGAAACATAGTTTATAATTCCTTATTCATCCATGCAACAATTCGACATCCCTTGCGTTATACCTATTGTGGAACCAACTATTTTGATAATATAGGTTACGAAGATGTATCAGATGACGTTTGTTACCCTATTATCGATGCTGTGTACACTTGGGTGAACGGTTCTGATCCCGAATGGTTTAAGGAAATGACGTACTACAAACAGAAGTGGGACGAATCACATAATACTTCGAGAAACACCATTGATGATCAAGCAACATCGATAAATCGATTTCGAGATAACGATGAGTTAAGGTTGTATTTTGGATGTTGCATTAGAAGTAGATATAGTCTTCGCTCGCTTGAGAAGAATGCTCCTTGGATTCGTCATATATACATTGTAACCAATGGTCAAATTCCTTCTTGGCTAAATACAGATAATCCCCGTGTATCTATCATCACTCACGAGGAGATCTTTTCAGAACCCGATGCTCTTCCTACATTTTCGTCTCCAGCAATTGAATTTAATCTGCATCACATTCCTGGTCTCTCTGAATACTTTCTGTACTTCAACGATGATGTGTTTCTGGGAGATGTTGTGTATCCTTATGATCTCATGGACTTACAACACGGCCAGTTCTTCTTTGCTTCGTGGTCGGTTCCTGAGTGTAATGAGCACTGTAGGGTTGATTGGAAGGAGTGAGAGACAGGCAGGTATTCCATGTTGGGAGATGGTCATTGTGACTCTTACTGCAATATTCAGCAGTGTGGATATGATATGGGAGACTGTGTGATGGCTGGAACTGGTTTAGATGCACGCTATTTGTTATGAATAGAAGGTCGTAAGCGGGAAAAGCGATCCACCATGAAGGATGAAGACTGTGCTCCGGGTTGTCAGACAGCTGCTTTAGGGAATGGAGTCGATGTGACCAGAATATATCATTTGTAGATATGCGATGAAATATGCAATTTGGAACAATGTGGGTTTGATGGTTTGGACTGTAGTGGAGAGACTAAGGTTGAGAAACTCGTCTATTCGTGCTTCTCTTCTTCCCTTGGTCATTTGATCCGTCCTAAGTATCAGTCGGATGCTCGATCGTATGTGAAGGAGGAGTTTGAGATAGAATCAGATCGTGTGTGCTTTGGGCGGTAGGCATTGGAACAGCTGTTCATTGTAGCCACATCCTCTCTCCCAATCAGTCGTATTTGCTATTGGAGATAGGTTCTGTGACCAATGGTTCCTTAGTCTACCAACAATTGTTTTCACCTGAAGCAGGTACGGATGGTTTGTGGGGGTCAGCAGCAGATGCACTAGTGAAATTGGGGTGGCAGAAAGAACGCAAAGCCATCTTGATGATCTTTAAACCTTCGATTCTCGGTATTCCTCAAAACCTCCACATTTCGGTAATAACACAGGTATGCTTACTGGAGAGAGTCAATGTGAGGACGCGAAGGGTGATCAATTCTTCTTCCTGATCGAGTTACTTCGATTGGATATGGATCCCACGTTGGCTCACTTTGTTATGAAAGGGGAGCAACTCGGCCATTCACTGACTCTGTCGTCTCAATTGAATACAGTGGGTTACATTCAAATGGCTCCAAGATCACATTCTGCTCTGTATTTGTATGTTCCAGATCCTCTGCCAAATCGTGTCATTGGAAACGTCTTACCACATGAATGCAGATCATTCACGGGAGGAAATGCAACGATTGGGTTATACATCTTCAATACAGAGGGTCCAACAGATGCTGCTGCCTTGTTTGCAACCACTCCCTCGGATTGGTTTTATTTCCACGGGGATTCGGTAACTCATCCGGACTGGTTCTATCAGGGTGAGTATGATGCTTCAGGTCTGGTTCTTCTCCAACCATCGTCCAGTGATTCACTTTCTGCATATCTGACCCTCCCGGATCTGCAGCGAAGTGTGAATTTCCGCTCGACATCTTTTATCTCCCTTCGATCATATCTGGAGACGACACCAGCCCTTCTGGGTCTGCGTGCGGCCATTCAACCGTTTGAACGATCACATTTAGGGCGACAGATGAGAGATTGTTCCCAGGCCTTCCGACTGCGATACGGATCAGAGGTTGAGGAGGGCCGAGTAAGCTTCTGGAGAGGGATCTATGAGTTGCATCCGATCACCGAGAAGCACGATCAGATCTGGTCTCTATTTGTGAAAAACCGGAAAGTGTCTCCATTTTTGTCATTCCAGGAACTCTTGGTTCTTCAGGACTGGTGGTCGACAGAGGATAAGGATTCGCTAGTGCTGGCCATCCCTCGAATTGAACTCGTGACTTGTACGTTGGATTTTCGTCGTCAGGACTTCTATGGTGACGAACACCTATGGTCTCGGTTTGTGAAGACGAGTCTGAAGACGCAGCATAGAGTAGTGTCGAGTCGAGTACTGGATCTCCTGAACTTCGACCAGAGTAGTCAAGTATTCAGGAATGGAGATGCGGGTGTTGTGGTCTGGTTTGATTCGGTGCAGCTCCAGAGTCAGATCCGAGAGCTGGACCGACATCAGCGGATCTCCAAATCCTGGGGAAAGAGTAGGCGACTGAGCGATAGCTATGCAGATTCCTTAGTGTTCACGAATCTCCAGCTACAGAAACGATTTGGTAGCGAAGAGCGACGTGTCCCAGCTCACATGCCTCATCTGTTACAGAAAGGAGTCTTGACAGAGATCGAGCGGAATATGAGCGAATTGGTTCGAAACACGGTTTATCATCGCTTCCGTTCGGCCAATGATTTGCAGTTCAGTTTTACTTATTTCCATTGGTTGCGGGGGATGGAGCGTCAGAAGCGCGATCGGTGGCTACGACATAGCTGGGAACTGTTCGATGCAGATGGTGATGGCTTCTTAAACGAGTATGAGTTCAAGTCTCTGGGGATGAGAATTTGCGAGGATAGTACATGTATCCGAGAGCTATTGAAATGTGTGACCTACAATCCTCGGGAGCTGACACGAGAACGAACAGACGTCCATGGAAACCTATGGCAGCATGTAGTCCAAATAGGACGAATTACCTTTGAAAGTGTGATCTCATGTGATAAAGCAAGGCTAGAATTAGAAAGAATGGGATTTGGAAATGATATGTTGATGAAGAATGATGAATGGATTGCCTTCCAGATGATTGGAGATGATTTGAATGATACGATTCGTCAGGTATGTGATGAGAATAGATCTTATTGGATAGCTAGATAGTGTACGAAGTCGGAAGTCGAAGTTTGTGTGTATCAACGACAACATTAAAAGAATCACAAAGAACTTGACAGATGCCATTCATCAGTTCTATCAATCCTTCTTTCCCCTTCCTTCTCAGTTTGAAAAATGTTGTGTTTGTTTCTACTAAGATAATGACCAAGACCATAATTTCTTGGTGACACAGAGCGTAGAATCAACAGAAAAGAGTTCTAAGGGCTTACGCAGAGAGTTCGTCAATGATGATTGGTGATGTCCTCTCTCACCATTCGTCCTCATTTTGGAGAAATGGATTGATAAAGACATTACACTATTGCTATAAGAACTAACATTATAAGAATCTTAGGATTGGCAATGTGATGACATCATTCATTTTTCATTTCTCACAGGCCGGAAGATACATATCACTGTTCAGTGAACCCGTTTCTGGATACACTTACTTCATTTGATGAAGCAAGATTATTCCTAGAACTTTCTTGGTCACATAGCATCAACGACGGACTGTCCCTAGTCATTTTTATCTTATAGAATAATAAGATAATGATGTTGTGAAGGTAAGATGATGTTCTGAGAGCGTATGAAGCCAATGATGAACGAGAACCGACATCGTTTGAAATGAAACAATGAAAACATTTATCGATCTGAGGCTTGTTTGGTTAAGTGACCTTCTTAAATACTGTATAGATGTAGTGTTCAGACTGTTTGTTCACATATCACAAGAATACATAAAGAGATTGGGACAATACCAACAAGAACTCCATCTCATTATCAGATTCCCTTCAAACACAATAGCATAGTACCAATAGACTAATATACATTAAATCTAGAGTAGCATACTTGACAGAACATCAGTACTTATATATGATAGAAAACACTGGATATGAATGAAACACTCGAAAGGATAGAGCATTGAAATCGGCTAATTCACTTATCAGTTTGATAACTGGAATCCACTTACGGCGAGTATACAGACAATAGCCTCATCCTCCCATTGCATTCTCATTTCACAAAGGATGACAATTCAAACAATAGTGTTACAATATTGAGCAGATCTCCTACAGAACCCATGCTCTTAGGAGTATGTACAGTTATGAGTGAGCAATCATTTCAAATCCATCACTAATAGTACCATAACCATAGTTTCTTGATTGCATAATAAGAAAATACAACAGTTACCTGATTGAAACAACCAGAAGCAAGTTGTCCAAAAGTAGATGTGCATATAGTTACAGTCATCCATAAGTTCCTGGGGAATGATAACATCAGTAATGAGTTCACTGATCCCCTTCTTTGACAATTACAACGTAATACCAATTACCAAATGAAATTCATATCTAGGAACAAAGCGCAAACCAACAAATTCAACGAATTGAAAGCTTTCACAAACGAGAGTGAAATTACGGACGTAAATTCATGCAATAGACGGAAGCCAACATCGGAAACTCATCCATCCAAAAGAATCGTTGTTAATGAATCCAAAGGAGAATTACATGCCGTGACACCATCGATAACGCATACAATTGCTAACAGTATTGTAGTGGATACAACTATATTGTAACATGAAGTTGCGATTGCAAGTATACAAACGCCTATTTAAGAGTATTCAACACTCTGGAGCTGTTGGACCGGAATTAATTTCCCAAATCAATAGCGTCACTATTCCTCAAGCGCTTGTCAATGATTCTTATGTTAATCAGAATTTTGTGAGTTCGGCAGACCACACAACAGACTCATTGGCAGATCGAATCCTTTTGGATGCAGTAGAGAGCATTTGCTTTGAGAATGGGATTCAAACTATTTCCCGTGCATGTTTGGTGACTTTAACTCAAATTATGCGTATCACAATCCAGAACTTTGCTGGTTACATCCATTCGCTATCGGTTCCATTGAAGCCAAAACTGGACAAAACGAATGAGACGAAGACTGCCTTACCGCTATCGGAAAATACAACGATGAATCCTGCTTGTGTAGTATTTGTCGCAGTATTCGTTCATTCCTAGACACAACATTTCCTGCTTCTTGTGTTTGCGCTGTTGTCGAAGCATACGTCACCATATACCCTTCTCCAATTCATGGAGAAGCATCTTGAGGCATATTCCCATCTCGTTATTATCGAGAACGATATTGTTAAGCTGTAGGTGAGATGTAGTACATACAAAGTAGCTATCCTGATATTCTGGATCAGCCACATTTAGTACATGACATTGATAGCCGAATCGATGATAACGTTTCTTTTACTTCTTTTCTGAGTGAAGTACATATGATGGTCTAATAGCATCTGTAGGCAAACCCTAAATCGAATCCAGATGAGTCACTCTCCAATACTCAGTTGCTGAGTATTCTAAACTCCTTCTTCTCTACTTTTGTTGTTTATTACAGGACACAAACATATCAAAAAGAATACATGGTTCCATTCATTGAAAACCCATCGAATTCAAAAACCGAATCCATCTTGTCTTCACCAGAAAGAGAGCTGACGATGAACTCTGTCATAAAGCCTCCAAGAATTGCAGCAATAGCCACTGGTGAGTGAACAATGGGCTGGGACCGAAGTCTCCACAAGGTAGAGTCAGGATTCCGAGCTTGGAGTTGCTCTTTATTTAGCCTTAAGAGAGTAAAATCGAATATGTTGAGATATATGATGTACGAATATGCACCATTTCCATATACAGCAAAAAAGGGGATGGTGAACGATGAAAACTGGATCTCTGCTAAGGAGTCACAATCCATGTTGCTGAAGATAACCATCGAATAGTGCACATAAGCTGACACTGAACAGTGGCTAAGAACGTTAATGGTAGCACGAGGATTCAATTCCTGTAATCGACTACTCACACACTCCGCTCTCTATAGATGAGTGAAATGGATATGAGAAACACATTCTTTCCAATATCACCCTTTCGTAGAAAGATGGACTCTTTATACTCATCCTCCGATACCAGAGTAGAATCCTAGAAATAACAAAGGGATGATGGAACTACAAATAAAGTTACATTGATACCAGCAAGAACAACATTCTTCAGGATCTAAAACATCAACATAGCGAAGCAACAAACCTCACAACACAAATAGTCACAGTTTACAAAGAGTATATCCGCTTTCATTATTCGCTTCTGAGTTTCCACTCCCCACACATGAATCTGTCGATCATACCTGCATATCAGTTAATATCTACACGAAGTACTGATCATAGTCAACTTGTTGTAATTCCAACTCCATTGCTAGTTCATATAGATAAAAAGGGCTAGATTATTGAAATAGGAGAATCACTATCATCATTGGTATGGCAGAAAAAGTAGAAATTCTACATTCCAAAAAACAGAAACAAGTGAAACATGCCGAAACGCTTCTCGAAGGACAATGTATATGATGAAAATGGAAAACGCCGTTTTCATGGAGCCTTTACGGGAGGTTTTGCTGCTGGATACTTCAATACAGTTGGAACAGAGGAAGGATGGACGCCTACATCCTTCATTTCAACGCGAGATCAGCGTGTAGAATTCAAACAAATGTCAAAGGAGGACTTCATGGATAAAGATGATAATCCTCTTGTTGGTCGGTCGTTGGAAACCCAAAACATATTTTCCGAATCAAAAGCTTTTTCAACACGTCAGATTCGGTCGAAGACAGAGGAGAAGGCTCACACAGTAAACGAGATTTTGAAGTCAAGGAGGCATTATTATGGAATCGGATATAAGCCAATTCAGGGATTATTATCAAGTGCCATGCTTCTTGACGACGATCGGAACCGAGTAATGCGAATGGGAGATGTTTTAAAAGGATCTACTGTGAATAGTGCAAATTTTGGTTTGGGTGCCTTAGAAGATGAGGATGATGAGAACATCTATGCTACAACGCAAATGTCGAATTACGATCGTGTTCTAGATAATAGCCACCATCGTTTGAAGGATCGCGAAGAAAACGAGCATTCTTCCATTTCTTCCAAACGGAGTGATATTGAAGGGTTTATATATGCACAAGAAAAGAAGAGAACGGAGGGTACTGTCTACCCTCCCCCACATGTTCCAAGTCGTTTTCGTGAGCATCATCTTTGGGATCGGCCGCTGACTTGGGATTGGGTGATTGTTAAGGGTGACAATTGATGATAGACGTTATATATAGAAAGGATTTCCAGGCCTACAACTGACCAAGGTCACGACTTCACACGCTTTACATCCGAAGAAGAGCGGAGAGAGCGACGAGTAGGGAAGAATGTAAGAGTTGAAAACTAGCGTCAAACGGTCTCAAGGGACCCAACTTTCAACTCGAAGTTTGTGTCTTCTAAAGAGGCAGCAGTGGATGAGAAGGAGTCAGCTCCAATTTCTCAGATCAAATCAACCCATCTAGTGTCAGATTGGAGACCTGCCAAGCTCTTATGCAAACGCTTCAACGTCCGCGATCCATACAAGCAATTGCCAGATGTGAACCCAACGGAGACAAAATCTAAAGGAACTACAGTTGATGAGTTGTTCGGTGCGAAGGACAAGCAGCAACCACGTTCAGATATGACTGCTGTTGTGGATTTGGATTTGGAAGAATTAGAAAAGGAGTTTGTGGATCCCTTACAGAATGTGAAGAAAGCTGACATCGATTTGTTCAATGAACTTTTTGGTTTTGGTGTTTGGAAGAAACACACAGCTTAGTTGTAGCAACGGTAGAGTTTCCAGTTCGAACAACTCTTGGGCTTCTCTCCCTCGTAGGCATCACAAATGTGAGCGATGACATTCTCAGGATCAGTGAACACCTTTCCATTCACCATTACGGAAGGTACATAAGAAAGAGTGGGAGTGATGTCTCCAGCGCGAAGCATCAGAGAATTTCCCTCATCTCCCTTAGCACACTCAAGAATAATAGAAGCATCAATAGACTCTGTTTTTGCGCATTCCTCAACAGAAGCATCCTCAAAGTCATACTTCTGTTGCATGCAGTTCATCATGTTGAGACCATGTTCAGGGAAATGAGCCAGTCCACAAAGTTCTACCTTGTTGGCATAGCACTCCTTGTCACCATGCTGGCACTGGAACTGAGGAGGATCCCGAGAAATGATATGAGCCTTTCCGTAAGGAACAATCTCTAGATCCGTAATCTCCATGATGTCCTCGGTGTTAACGAGATCCTTCAGACCATTGGCAGTAAAGTAGATACAATCAGGACAGAGAGCCTCAACAAGAGCTTTCACCTCGACTTTTGGTGCTGCAAGAGCACAGACAGCCAGAAGTGCAAAAACAGTAAAGTACTTCATCTTTCAATAATAAATCTGTTAATATGATATTAGTGTTCTGGAAACAACTGTCCCAATTAGTATTCTATCCTCTATTACTATCAGTATTAAGATATGTGTTCTCGTACAATTTGTCACTCAACAAAAATACTCAAAACTTATTCCTTTGAACCTTCATTCTCTGCAGTAGTTGGTTGTTTCTCTCCACTCTTTTCTTTCTCTTCTCCTTCTTTCTTCTCCTCCTTCTTCTCGATGCTATCACTGACCATTTTTATTAAGTCAAGATCGGAGATGATCTTGACTTTCTTCTTCTTTGCCGCTTTGTACTGGGCTCCTTCAGTGATTTTTCTTCCATCTTCCATCTCAAAGCCGGCAACAAGATAATTGGTCTTTCCACTTACAGAGGTACGTTCGACTCTAAGATCTAGTTAGAATCATAAATGACTACCCTCCATGATCAAAAATGAGATCACTAATTTGTTATTTATGTTCATCTAGTGTCAGTTATTCTTTGTATTATCTTTGTTTTTACCAT
>JABLTK010123748.1_pt1 | contig 20929 bp, 16 predicted proteins | sample 7160131 | NCBI WGS metagenome assembly JABLTK01 (sample SAMN14651221, study PRJNA627086) | human gut metagenome | isolation source: feces | host: Homo sapiens
AAACCTTTTATGGGCGACAGACGCGTGCCCGTAATGCCGGCGTCGTCAATATATAGCTGCCGTGAAGACTGAATGCGCGTTTCGCGCCGTTAAGCAAATCAGGATTGTCCGACGTAACCGCGACGCGATAAACGGGAACATTCAAGCGTTCGCCCCTATCGACGATTTTAATATTGATGTCCTGCTGCGCAAGCGAATTTACGCACGCGGCAGCCGACAATAAAATACCTATAAAAGCCCTTCTTATCATACTTTCTGAAATATTTTACAAATTAGCCGTTTTTTCAACTCTTTTTACCCAATGTTCTGTAATTTCTCTCTATCGTGAAATTGAGCAGCCGCATTTCGCGCAGTAAAATGTATAGCGAAAAGACGAAAGCCATAAAATCGGAAGCGGAAAAACTCGCCCAGATACCGTCGATGCCCATAAATTTCGGCAGTATGAAAAGAAACGGAACCAAAAACAAAACCTGCCTTACAACCGTTATCATTATCGACATTATCGGCCTCTTTACCGACTGAAAATATCCCGACGTTATGATGTTTGTGGCGATAAGCGGAAAACACAGCGTCAGCAGGCGCAATGCGCGCTCGCCCATCGGAATAAGCGGGGAATCGGCCGACAAAAATATCATAAAGATGTAGTCGGGAAAGAACTGCGCCGCGGTAAAGCCCGCCGTGCATATCGCTGTGCCTATCCACAAGGCGTTGACAAAAGCCGCCCTCACGCGGGCATAATTTTTTGCGCCCCAATTAAAGCCGATAATCGGCTGGACTCCCATCGACAGCCCGACTACGGGAAGAAAAATGAAAGTCGTAACCGTAAGGGAAATCCCTATGACCGCTATGGCCGACTCCGACCCGTAAAAGCGCGCCTGACGGACAAACATCATCGTGGCGATACTTGCCAAACCCTGTATTATCAGGCTCGGAGAGCCCGCGTATACCATCGAGACAATCAGACGCCAATGGGCGCGTATGTTCGCCAGACGCACTTTGAGATAGCTTTTTCCGCCGAAATAAAAATACGCCACCCACATCGTGCCGCAAGCCTGCGCGGTTACGGTCGCCAGCGCCGCGCCCTCGATGCCCCAGCCGAATTCGCAAAGAAAAAGCCAATCGAGAACGACATTTACCACTCCCCCGATTATGATGGTCGACATCGAATAATTCGGGCGACCCTCGGCGCGGATTAAATTGTTTATGCCGAAGGATATTTTCTCGAAGATAAGGCCGCCTATTATTATCGAATAATACGAAACCGCCAAAGGAAGTATTTTTTCCGTAGCCCCGAAAAACATCAGAAGGTCTTCGAGAAAAATCAAGACCAGCGTTGCGGACACCGCGTAAAAAACAAAAAACAAAAATATGGCCTGACCCAGCACTTTTTCCGCGCCGGCCTTGTCGCGCTCGCCGAGTTTTATGGAGATGAGCGTACTGCTTCCCTGCCCGACCGTCATTGCCAATGCGAGCAAAAACAAAGCCGGAGAAAAACAGACGGTAATCGCCGCAAGCGCGTCTTCGCCGCACACCCTGCCCACGAATATCCTGTCGACAACGTTGTATGTCGCGCTGACGACCGTCGATATTATGGTTGGCGCGGAGTAGCGGAAAATAAGACGTCTTATTCCCGCTTCGCCCAATAATCTTACAGCATCTTCGTTCATATAACGACCCGTCCGTGGGTTCAAAAAATGCGGCGCATAACAGACGCCGCTTTCGATTTAAACTAAAGGGGATTTCTAAAAATTGGCGCTTGTTGTTTTTCGGCTTATTTCGAGCGGAGTTTTCGCATTTTTCAAGTAGAACAATCGGTTATTTGACGGAAAAAAGGCGAAAAAGATGCGGAAATAAATGAAAAAGAACAAGCGTATATACTTAACAACTTTTAGAAAACCGATTTTTAGAAGTCCCCTTAAATATATTGTTAGGGAACAACCTTGAAAAATATCCGCTTGCCCGCCTGTATGACAATGGACTGCGTCGGACGCTGCAACGCCAAAAACGGGTCGGACACACGCTCCGAATCCATCTTAACCGCCCCCTGTTCGATTAGCCGGCGGATTTCCTTCTTGCTGGGGAAAAGGGACGTCGCCGCCATAATGTTCACAAGGGCGTCTTCGTCGTTTTGAGCCAAAGCGTCCCAGCCAAACTCCTGCATGTCGTCGGGAAGTTCGTTTTTGGAGAAAACCTTTTCAAACGTTTCAAGCTCGGATTTCCCGACTTCCACGCCGTAAAATCTCGAAACAAGAAGACAGGCCAAATTCTTTTTGCACTTCATCGGGTGTTCCGATTTCATCTGCAATATGCGTTCGGGAGTATAAAGCAAAAGATAGCGGTAATACGTCCACATCGTCTCGTCGCTTATCGACATAATTTTGCCGAACATATCGCGCGGATTGTCGTTAAAGGCGATATAGTTGCCGTAGCTTTTCGACATCTTCTTTATGCCGTCGAGACCGACCAAAAGCGGCATCGTAAGAACCGCCTGCCCCGACTGCCCCGCGTCGCGCTGAAGGTCGCGCCCGACAAGATTGTTGAAAAGCTGGTCGGTTCCGCCGAGCTCAACGTCGGATTCCACCATAATGGAATCGTATCCCTGAACAAGCGGATAAAGAAATTCGACAATTGAAATCGGCGTTTTTTCCGCATAACGCTTTGCGAAGTCGTCGCGTTCGAGCATTCTCGCCACGGTCATTTTGCGCGAAAGGTTCAGCAGGTCGCCAAACGACATTTTGTTAAACCATTCGCTGTTGTAATGGATTTCCGTCTGCGCCTCGTTCAGCACCTTGAAGGCCTGTTCGAGATACGATTTCGCGTTGGCCATAACCTCGTCGTGCGTAAGAACGGGGCGAAGCGCGCTTCTGCCGCTGGGGTCGCCGATGCACGCCGTATAGTCTCCTATGATAAGAACCGCCTGATGCCCCATATCCTGAAACTGGCGAAGCTTGTTGAAAACAACCATATGCCCGAACGTGAGGTCGGGACGCGTGGGGTCTACGCCGAGTTTGACGCGCAGCTTTTTGCCGGCAGCCAACTTTTCTTTAAGATCCTCCGCGCCGATAAAGACGTCGGAATTTTCTGCAAAAACATCGATTTGATTCATATCAATAAAAAATTTAAACTATTTTTTCCGATACGCGCAAGAAAGGCAACCATTTTCTTGCAAAGGGCAAATTTCAATTCGCATTTAAAATAAACAAAACGCGAACGTTTGTCGTTCGCGTTTGCGGAGCGCAGCGGTGCCGTGCCGATTTCCGAAGGCCTCTATACGGACGTTCCGGATTTTATTACCGCCTGTTTTGTGACAATAAGAACGCCGTCCCTGACATACAAGCCTTCCGATTCCCATTTGTCGGGCTTGCCGAACGGATTGAGAACGCAATTGTCGCCTATTCGCGCATTTTTATCGATAATGGCGTTTTCGATTTTGCAATTTTTGCCTATGCCTATGGTCGGAACGCCGTGGGCAAGATTATATGCCCGCTCGTCCTCCGACTCGTAATAGTCGGCGCCCATCATTACGACGTTTTTGAGCATCGTCCCCTTGTCTATTATGGAGCGTATGCCGATTATGCTGCGTTCGATATACTCCGCGCGTATGACCGACCCGTCGGCGATATTCGCCCTGTCCACTTTTGTGCCGAAAACTTTCGACCCCGGAAGAAATCGGCAGTGCGTGTAGATGGGCTTGTCCTGCCTGTGGAAATCGAAGTCGGGGTCGGCTTCCGTAAGAGCGAGATTCGCGTCGAAGAAAGAGCCTACCGTGCCGATATCCTCCCAATATCCGTCAAATATGTATGCGCACAATTTCTTTTTGCCGAGAAGCCCGGGTATGATTTCCTTGCCGAAGTCCATCTCGTTGCCCGACATCGCCTCTTCGAGAACATGCTGGGAGAAAATGTAAATACCCATCGAAGCCAGACAATAGTCGGCATCGGGATTTTTCAGATTGCTTTTGAGATTGTCGCCGACCAAAAACGAATCGATTACCTTTTCGTCTTTCGGTTTTTCGGCGAATTCTATAATTTCAAGCCCTTCGCTTACGCGCATTACGCCAAGGCTCGGCGCTTCCGATTTAGGCATCGGCTTTGCGGCGATTGTGATGTCGGCGTTGTTTGCGATATGCCTGTTGAGCATCTCCTTAAAATTCATCTGGTAAAGCTGGTCGCCCGACAAAATGAGATAATAGCAGTCCTCTCCGTGGCGTTCAAAGTGGTGCATATTTTTGCGCACCGCGTCTGCCGTGCCCTGATACCAGTCTCCGCCGGCGTCCGTTTGTTCGGCTGCGAGAATATCGACAAATCCGCTGTTGAAAGAGTCGAATTTGTAGGTCTGCTGAATGTGTTTGTGCAGGGACGCCGTGTTGAACTGGGAGAGAAGATAAATGCTATTGAAACCCGAATTTATGCAATTGCTTATCGGAATATCAACGAGTCGGTATTTACCCGCGAGCGGGACGGCCGGTTTGCAACGATATTTTGTGAGGGGGTATAGACGGGTGCCTCTGCCGCCGCCCATAATTATGCTTATTACATTTTTTGTCATATTCTATTAATTTATATGAATACTTGAACGCATGCCGGTTAAGGCATTCGTCTAAATTTTTATTAGCCGACATACAAAAGCCGCCTACAATTTGCGATTATCGGCACTCTTCCCGAAAAATCCAGCTTTTTTTACGCCAAACTTCAACGATTGGCGGCAATGATTTACTTCGGAGCGGTTTACGCCCCGCGATAGGCGTCGACGCCCGCGCCGCCCCGCATGCCGAAGCGTATAGGACTGGCGAACTTATAAGCGCCCGCATACAAAACGGGTTCGGACAAAACGGTATTTTGCCGAACCCGAATTTGCGACGATTTTTTCCGCGCAAATTGAAATTTTATTTTTTTATTTTTTCGTCAAAAGCTCGACTTTTTCGAGATTGCCAAACGACGCTTGGCAATAGTCGCTTATCCACAATTTGGATTTCCACGAGCCGTCGGCGAAACCATTGAGCTTTTCAAACATTTTGTCCGCGCCTTCAAGCGGGGAGATGTCCTCTATATAAAACCTGTTCGGCCAAACAGAGTACAGCTCGCCTATTTTATTGTGAAGAACGTCCATGATGTTCCTCAATGTCGCGTAGCAGACGATTTGCAGGCGAACCTTCTGCTTGCCCTCTACCGCGCTTGTGATGTCGAGTTCAAACGGTTCGTTTTTGATTACCCCGACGCTTTTGCCGTCCACGAAAACTTCGCAAACCGGAACGTCCATATCGCCGAGGCGAACGGCGAGACGCTCGCCTTGCGAAAGCTTTACATCTATATCCGCCGTGTAGGAAAGGCGTCCGGCATAGAAGGGCAAGCCGTTCACCGTCTGGTTTCCGAACTTCAACGGCTGCGGATTCGTCAATGCCAAATCCGACTTGCGGATATAATTCGTTTTCGTCGGTTTCGCCCTGTACCACTTTGCCTGTGCGTTGTCGCATTTCATGCCGGTATCGTTCGAGACAACAGAAAAATCGCCGACCAGATACACGGCTTCGATTTCCGTGCCGTATCTGCGCCACTGAGGTTTGTAAACCGTGGGGTCTCCGAATTTGAAATCTTTGTAATGCATTTCTATTACATTTTGTCCGTCTTTCACCAAACCCGTAATGTCGATTGGCAGCCAGCGGAAATCCTTCCAAAACGGAAGCCCCGCATACTTGACCTCTCGGCCGTTTACTTTTATTGCCGCGCGTTCCGGATATTCCGCAACGAGGCGCAATTTGCGCGACGCGTCGAAATCCTTCGCGTTAAACTTGTATTTTACCGTTAAGTCGCCGTCGTATTTTATCGTGTTTAGATAGCGCGAAACTTCTATTGCGGGAATTTCCCCTTCTATGCCCCTCTTTCCGCCGTCGAACGAGAACGAGGCGTAATCGAGAATCATCGAATTGTCGTCGAGACGCCCGGCTTTCCAATCGGAAAGTTCGCGCGTCCGCAAAACACCGCTTTTCTTTGTGGAAAGAGCCGACGGCTTTTCCTTTGACACGCGCAAGAAAATCGAACCGGCGCATTCAAGCTCAAGCGGAAGCATCAGCGTGCCGTTTTCGTTCGCGGCGTAGACGTCCCTTATATCGCCAGAATCCAAGTCGAAAAGTTGCGCGCGCGTATATTCGCCGAATATTTTCAGCGAGCCCTCGTATTTGCTTTCGCGGCTGAGATTTGTCAGCATAACCAAACGCGAGCCGTCGTTGAAATTTCTGATATGCGTCCAGATTCTCGACCTGTCGCCCGATTTACCGTCGATTTCTAGCATCGGGGGAATGCTTTTTTTCAATTCCGCCCGCACGTCTTTTGCGTCGACGCGTTTGACGGAAGCCATAAATTTTTCAAGCTCCTCCGATTTTTCGCCGTCGAGAAGAGTAGCCCCCGCGCCGAGACGCAAGACGACGCCTCCGTTTGCCATAAATTCCTTAAGACGTTTGAGCGTCGCCGGACGCATCGTTTCCGCCTCCGGCAAAAGAACGGCCTTGTACGACATCTGTTTTATGCCGATTGTATTTCCCTTTACAAAACCGTCCTCCTCCAAGAGTTGTTCGTCTCCCAAGTCGAAAGTCAGCTGCGACGCCAAAAGGTCTTCGGCCGCCGTTTTCAAAGCGTCCTGTATATGTTTGCCCTTTTTAAGCGTCTCGGCGGGAACTCCGCTTGAAGTCGCGTTTACTTCCCTCTGCCACAAAGTGGCGGCGCTTTCCTGCGGAGTGATAAGGAGAATGTCGGCGGCATATTTGCCTTGCGACAAGGCGTAGCACGCGCGGGCAAGGGGAACGTCGAGCGCACCGTTGAGTTTCCACCAGCTTTGCTGATAGTTTATGTTTTGCGGGAAATCCCGCTTGCGGCAGCCCGTCTGGCTGAACAGGCTCAAATGGGGAACAAGCATATTTACGCCCACCACAAACTGTTGGTTTGCAATCCATTGTCTGTCCTCAAAAGTCAGCGAACCTCCCGCAACGCCGTACAATTCGGAAAGCATTCGCATTTTGCCGTATTGGTTGCAGACGCTTTGGCACTGTTTTCCGGTAAGCGGATTGCCGACTTGCCTTCCCAAATGGTCTATTCCGGGAATTCCCATATGGCGATAATACGGCATAACTCTGCCGCTCCACAAATGCTGGTAGAAAATCGGCTCTTCGGCCATGCAGTGTCCGGTAAGCGCGATATTTCGTTCGGCGCAGGCGTCCCCGAGCAGTTTTACAAAGTTCAATTCAAAGAGTTTGTTTGCCGTGCGAAAATATTGCAGGCGGAATTTTTTTGCGCCGTCGCAATCCGCAAACAGCTTGTGAAAATGCGGAACGGGATCAAAGCCGTATTCCTTCTTGAAGGCCTCGACAATATCCGAAGAATATACCACCCCCGCAGGAGATCCTTTATAATGGCTCGCAAGCGCCGGTTCGTCGGTAAATTCGGCCACTATGAGACTGCCGAAATATTTTTTGTAGCGTTTGTAGTAGGAGTCGTACGCCTCGCGCTTGAAAACCGACATCGCCTTGCGCGACATCGTATCCACATAGGACGTGCCGTTGAACCACGGATTTCCCTGCGGCTCCACGCGGGAATAAATTTGCATGCCGTTGCACGGCTCGCCCATTTTTACGGAATTGTCGGACGGTTTGTCGCCGACCTTGCGGGCGTACAAAACTTTTACCGCATTGCCGGTGTCCTCTTTTAAAACCGCGCCGCCGCTGTATCCGCTCGGCCATTTGTCTTCGTCGTAGAGCCATACGAGCATTCCCTGCTTTTCGCTTTCGTCGATAGTGGCGTCGACCGCCTTGAACCAGTCTTCGCCGAGATATTCGGTGAGAAGTCCCGTCCGACTGTGAACCATCGAACCGCCCCAGCCCGCCTCTTTCATCAGGCGCAATTGGCGGCGGATTTCATCCGGCTCCATTTTTTCATTCCAGCTCCAAAAGGGAACTACCCTGTATTCCGAAGGGGGATTTTTAAACAGATCGGCCGAAAACTGCGAATCAGCCTTATAATTAAACTCCATTGAAGTTTTATCCGCGTCTTTGCACGCGCTAAAAAATAGCGACAAGAAAAGCGCCCCGCCCATTACATACGATATTTTTTTCATAAATGATAAATTGTGTTTTACAAAAAGAGATTGGAAATCGGCAAATGAAAACCGTTTTTTGTTTTATTTCCTGTATTTATGTTGTTTTGTCAAGGTTTTACATTCCCTTTAAACAACATATTATTATTTACCATAATGTTATGAAACAGACGCAAATTGAAAACACAAAAAAAGCGGCATCCCGACCGCGACGAAACTATTAATCTAACTTGGGGATGTTGGGAGAAAATTTCGAGATGTCGATTTTAAAGGGAAGTTTGTTTATATCAAAGGGAACCAAATATTCGTTCTCCCCGAAAATCAAAAGTTCCCCGCGCATCACGAGTTTCTTTTTCGATTCGTCATACCAAACTTTGCATTTGTAAACCGAACCGCTGTCTGGATCTACGACATGTCCGACATATTTTCCGCCGTCGGCAGGAACCAAATCCCAAACAAAATCCATTCCGCAAAGGGGCGGATTTCCGTCGATACCCTTGGCCTTTTCCAGCGGCTTTTCCATTGTGTCGTCGATTTTATCGCCGTGGTAAATAGCGACCATTTTCATATAGCGCCTGCCGTTTTTATTATAAACCACCACGACGCTTTCGGGCGCGTAATTGTTTCCCCTGTCGAGCAAAAGCCAAACGCCGTCGATTTTGGAATCGGCAAGGGCGTCGGACGATTTTGAAATCTCGATTTGCGGCATATGCTGGCTTCCGCGTCCGGCACCGTCCGACTTTCCGCATGCGGACATTAAAATCGACAAGGCTGTTATCAGTATAAAGTGGATTTTCGGCATAGTTTGTTTTAATTTATGGGTATTTCTAAAAATTGACGCTTAGCTATTTTTCGGCTTATTTCGAGCGGAGTTTTCGCATTTTTCAATAAGGACAATCGGTTATTTGACGGGGAAAAGGCGGAAAAAATTCCGAAATAAATGACAAAGAACGAGCGTATTCGCTTTACAACTTTTAGAAAACCGATTTTTGAAACTCTCCTTATTTCAATACCGACATTACCGCTTCGGATATCGCCGAGGGCGTCGGATTTGCGGCCTGCGCGGCGACGGTCATGCCGAATTTTTTTACGGCTTCGGAAGTTTTCGCGCCTATCGTCACAATCTTCGGACGCACCGCCCCTTTGGCAAGAGTAAGAAATTCGGCGTTCTTGGCGAAGCCCTCCACCGCCGAAGGGCTGGCGAACACGACGGCGTCGGCGCCTCCTTTGCGGAAATTTTCGGCCGCTTCGCAATCCTTTTCGATTTTTGCGATGTCGGTTTTGTAGACTTCGACGGCGTCGATTATGGCGTTGCTCTTTTCGAGTTCGTCGAAAAGTTCGTTGCCCGCCAGATTGCCGATTACGCAAAGGATTTTCAAATTCTCCAACGACTCGTATTCCGACATAGCCTTGGCCATATCGAGTCCCGTCGATATTTGCGGGACAACGTCGGCGCGCAAAAAATATTTTTTCAGCTCGCGGGCGGTCGCCTCTCCGACGCAGGCTATTCTCGCAAAGCCCAAAGAGCGAATGTCGTCGAACGATTTTAGAAACTCGTTAAAAAATCCCCTGACTCCGTTCACGCTCGAAAACGTAAGCCAGTCGTAATGTCCCATTTCGGCAAAAACGTCCTTTAACTCGTCGGCTTCGGCCTGCAAATTGACTTTTATCAGCGGCAATTCGATTACGTCCACGCCCGATGATTTCAAAATATCGGCAACCGCGCCGTTGTCTTCACGGGTCAATAAAACTCTTTTGTTTTTTGTTTTTGCCATTTTAGAAAGTAAAGTCGTCGGAATTTTTAAGCGACATCGCAAACGCCTGTAAAAGTTTAACGCAATTTGCGATGTCGTTCAAATCGGCAACTTCGGCGGGAGTGTGCATATAGCGCAAAGGTATGCCGATAAGCCCCGTAGCCACGCCTCCACGAGTAGTCTGCAACACGCGCGCGTCCGTTCCGGTCGGGCGGCTTTCCGCGCTTACCTGATACGGTATATTCTCGCGTTTTGCGCATTCGACAAGTCTTTCGTAGACTTTGGGATTGATGTTCGGCCCGCGGGAAATAACGGGGCCTCCGCCGAGTTTTACATATCCGAAACGCTGCTTGTTGCAACTCGGAAAATCTGTTGCATGGTCTACGTCTATTGCGATGGCGACATCGGGATTCACGGAAAACGCCGAAGTCCACGCTCCGCGCGTGCCGATTTCCTCCTGCGTCGTGGCGACGCTTACTATTTTAAATTCGGGTTTTTCCTGAAGTTTGGATATGCGGCGCATAACCTCGAACGCGCAATAGCAGCCCGCGCGGTCGTCGAACGCCCTTGCGGCGCAGCGGGTATTTGAAAGCTTGTGCACAATAGTGTCGTAAACGACGGTGTCGCCGATTTCCACGAGAGCCTCCGCCTCCTCTTTTGTGGTCGCGCCGATATCAATCCAGACGCCGAAAGTTTCGGGAACTTCCTTGCGTTCCTTGGCGTCCATCAGATGGATTGCGCGTTTTCCCGTAACGCCGTAAACATAGCCGTTGCGGGTCATAATCGTTACGCGCCGCCCCGAAAGCATTACGTTGTCGTGGCCGCCGAGCGTGTCGAAAAATATGAAGCCGTTTTCGTCAATATATGAAACTATAAAACCGATTTCGTCCATATGTCCGGCAAGCATCAGGGTCTTCCCGCCGTTGCCGAGAGTCGCAATGCGGTTGCCGAGAACGTCGCGCTTAACGCTGTCCGCGTAGGGCGAGACGTATTTTTCCACGATATCCGCAGCTTCCTTTTCGACGCCAGTGGGAGAGCGCGAACGCAGTAATTCTATTAAAAATTCGTCCATATCAAAATGACAGTTCATTATATCTCGTAAAAAAAATTGAAAATATTACTGTTTTTCACCCCTCAGCTGGCCGATTGCAATTCCCGTAAGCTTGTAGGATATAAGCCCCAAGTCGTACTCCGATCCGCCGAAGTGGAATGTGCGCTGCAAATGGAACTGGCTCTTGTTCGGCGCGAGATTTAACGCCGGAGAATGGGTGGAAATTTCGTAGAACGGATCGGCTATGACCGACGTGCGCGCAAGAGGCCCGTTGTTGTAAACGCTAATCGCGTCGCCGTCGAAACGCTGGACTCCGCTTCTGCGCCAGGAATTCTGCAAGTACGAACGCTCGCCCGAAGGCTTGATGTACAGTATTATCGTCAAAACGCGGTTGGTGTCGTCGTAGGAAAGCGCAATGCCCTCGCTGCGTTTGCCCGACACCCCTATGCCCGCCATTTTTCTGCCGTCGGCGCGGAAGGAAATGTACGCCGGATCGACAAGCAGCGAGCCGTCTCCTGCGCCCGAAGCCTCGAAGTAATTGTCGCGAACGATGTCTCCGAGTTTCTCGGGGTCGCCGGGTTTGTAGGGAATAAACACGCGCACTTTCTTATTTGCGTTGAAGCACGATTGCACGCTTATGTTAAGCATACCCGAATCCTCACCCCACGGTGTTCCGCCCATATTCGTAAGCTTGTTGAAAGACTGGAATCCTACGACCTTTACGGCCTCGGGAATTTCGATGCCCAAAATTTCCGAAATTTGCGTTCTGTTCAAAACCGTGAGTTCGCGTTCCGCCTTAACCTTGAAACGCTTGCCTTTTGCGTTTTCAAAATCGGTGTCTTTTTCAAAGCGCGCCTGCGTTTTCGAGCGCGCCGTCATGCGCCAATTATCGACCGATATGCCGGCCGGCGCGCGCCAGTTGTCGGCGGAGTAAATAGAGCCCATGGGAAAGAATATGGAATAGTCTCCGCCCTGCGGCCCTACCCAAAACCTGTCCTCGCCGCCTATCTGGTATGTCTGCAAACCGATTTTATTGTCGGCGAGCAGCTCGTGGTTTATCCAGCCCAACGAGGGCCCCTCGACACCGCCGAAGGTCGATGTCATTACCCTGCCCTGATATTTCGGGGAAACTGCGACGAGCGAATCACCCTCGCCCAAAATGACGATTTCCGCCTGATGTTTTGAAAAGAAAGACAAATCCTGTCCGAATGCGAGCAAATCGGGTTCGGAAGTTTCCAATGAAGCCTCTTTTATAAGACCGCAACCGCCGATTAGCACGGCCAATCCGACAAGCGGCAAAGTTTGAAATATTTTCATTCATAATTGATTGCCACATTACCCAATTGACTTCAACTCTTTTTTAGCGGACAACACGATTAGCGCCTCGTTTTTTTTCGATTTACGATTATTTTCCCGCGTTTTGCCCCGCAAAATTTTTCTTTTATAAAAAACTACTTGACATATGAAACGAAAAATATTTCATATTCAAAATACAACTTCAAAAGCAAACGTATTTTATATTGTATATTTTATTTTTAGAAAATCCGTTTGTTTAAAATTTTTTCTAATAATCCCATATAATATATGCCCCTCTCTTCGGAGAAGGGGCTCTTTTTTATAGAGAGACGAGAACTTTTCAAACGGCGCAATGACGGTTTTTGCGATTTACAAGGGAAAGCCGCCGAATTTTAGCCGCGTCAAAAAAACGGGCTTTCGCAAACGCCGCTATTTGACGGAGTCCGAAATATTCGGGCGCGGCGAAGTCGTCACGAGATAAACGCCCAGAAATACAAACGCCGCCGCGCAAAGTTTTTGCCAGGAAAAAACGTCCTGCCCTATTGCGACTGCCGCGCACGAGGAAATAAAGGGCTGGACATAGTTGTACATCGCCAATGTGGTGGAACGCAAACGCTTGATGGCAAATGCTATCAACAAATATGTAATAAAAGTCGCCCCTATCACGACATACAGCATCATAAAATAAATCGTCGGCGTAAAATCGCCCTTGAATGCGTCGGGCGCGGACATCGCGGACGGCGTAAAGGGGACAAGCATAACGGCGGAAAACAAAAACATCCATTTGGATACGACAATCGGCGAATGGCGCGAAATCAGGGGTTTTGAAAGCGCGTAATATATGGCGGTTGCGAGGCCGCTCGACAATATCATTGCGTCGCCTAGAACGGACGCGCTTGCCGAAACCATATTCTGCGCCGAAAGAACAAGCCATACGGCTCCCGTCGCGCCGACAAATACGCCTGCGAGTTTCTGCTTCGTGACGGGGTCGCGCATGAACACGGCGGCGATTACCATTACCATCAAGGGGGTTGCCGTGACAATTACGGAGGCGTCTATCGGCGACGTTTCCCCCAATCCGTAAATGAAGAGCCCCTGGTTTAACACGATGCCGAAGAGAGAGAAAACGAACAGCGAAGACAAATCCTTAAATGTCGGCCGCGCCTCTTTTACGAATAATCCGGCAAGCCAAAAAAGAATCGCGGCGCCCCACATTCGCACGAGAGTCAAAACCTCGCTTGAAAGATATTCGGCGAGAAGAAATTTCGACATCGGGATATAAATTCCGAAAATCACATTTGCGCCAAAAATCGCAATATGACCTTGTATGCGCTCTTTTGTCATAAAATAAAACGCGAAAGTATTTGCCCAAAAATGCGAAAGTCAACCCAAGTATCAAAAAAAAACGCCCCGCAAAAAGGGCGTTTTTTAACAATGCGGCAAAAGCCGTTCGCCGATTTTGCGGAGCGTCGAAATTGTTTTTCGGCGGCAAAACCCTATCTGTTCAAGCCGAGCAAAAATTCGATGTTCGTCCTGACCTTTTTGAGGCGCTGGACAAGCATTTCCATCGCGTCGGTTGCGGGAATGCCCTTCATTGCGCGGCGCAAAGCGTAGATTTTCGACATTTCGTCGGGGTGGTAGAGAAGCTCCTCTTTTCGCGTTCCGCTCTTTTCGATATTAATCGAGGGGAAAATTCGTTTGTCGGACAAGCCCCTGTCGAGATGCAGTTCGAGATTGCCCGTACCCTTGAATTCTTCAAAAATAACCTCGTCCATTTTGCTTCCCGTTTCGACAAGCGCAGTGCCGATGATTGTAAGCGAACCGCCGCCCTCGATATTTCTCGCGGAACCGAAAAACTTTTTCGGTTTTTGCAGCGCGTTTGCCTCGACGCCGCCGGACATCGTTCTTCCGCCGTTGGGCATAAGCGCGTTGTAGGCGCGGGCGAGTCGGGTGATGGAGTCGAGCAGGATTATGACGTCCCTGCCGTTTTCGACCATTCGACGGGCGCGGCTTATCACCATTTCCGCCGCATGGACATGGTTTGTCGCCTCTTCGTCGAAGGTTGAAGATATAACCTCGGCGTCCACGCTCCGCTTAAAGTCGGTGACTTCCTCCGGACGCTCGTCGACAAGCAAAATCATCAGATGCGCGTTGGGCGCGTTGCGGCGAATGGATTTCGCCATGCCCTGCATCAATACGGTTTTACCCGTCCGCGGCGGCGCGACAATAAGCGCGCGCTGGCCAAAACCCACAGGCGTCAGCAAATCGACGGCGCGCATCGAGAGGTTGTCCCAGCCCGAAGACGCTTCGGCTTCCATTATTATGCGCCGCGTGGGATAATACGGAGTCAAATCCGTAAAGGGAACGACATTGCGGGCGTTTTCGGGGGCGGAGTCCATTACGGAAGTAATCGATACGGCAATGGGACACGTTTCGCGGCCGAATTCCCGCGGCGGCATCGCCAGCGCCCCGATTGTATGCCCGCGTTTTAGTCCGAATTTGTCGATGAAAATCTGCGGCACGTAAACCGAATTTTTTTTCAGCCTGTAATTGTCGGTTTCAAAAGTTACGGCGCCGCCGAAGCCGTCTTCAAAAACGTCGAGCGTGCCGCGTACTTTTACGAGCTTTTTATTTTTGAAGGCGAATTTGTAATAATCGGCGACCAGCTCCGACTTGCCCACGCCGAGCCTGTAATCGACGCCAAGTTCGTTGAATTTCTGCTGAATTTCGCGTATGCCGAGCTTGTAGATTTCGTCAAAATCCGCGACCGAACGGATTTCTCCGCAACCCGCAATCTGCAAATAATCGCGCTCTACAAAAGTCTCCGCCTGCGCCGAAGCGCCTTCGGCTTGCGGGAGAGTTTCGATGGCGGCCGCCGCAGGGCTTTCGGCGTCCGACGGCTCGCCAACCGAGTCGGTCTTTTCGCCTTTGAGCAAATTGAATTTTTTCACGGCGGAATCGTTCGCGTTGGCCATCAATTCCCAATAATTCATATCGGAAATATTTTTGGGCGGAAGCGACGCCATGGGATCTTCGTCTTCGGCGGCGGATACGTCCCCTTGGCGATTTTCGGGCGCGGAGGGATTTTCTTCCCGCGCGGCGGCAGCCTCCTGCGCCGATTCGCTTTCGGACGATTTTGCCTCCGAGACGGACTCCAGCGTTTCCGCGTCCGCCGATTCGCTTTCGGTTTGCGGCATATCCGACGGCGTTTCCCCGTTTTCGAGTTGCGAAACGTCTATCGGCTTTGCGTCCTCGAAAGTTTCGAGTTCGTTCGCGGCGGGTTTGCCGAAGAAAATTTTCGCCAGCGATTCGTTCAATGCGCTTTCGCTTTTAAGCGCGAACCATTCCGGCAAATCCGCGGGATTTATCTGTTCGTCCTCGACGTTCTGGTTTTGAAGCCAGCGCGGTTTCTTCTGTTTGGGAAGGTTTTGTTTTTGCTGCTGTTGGCGGCTGTTCTGCTGCTGGTTCTGCCTGTTTTGCTGGCTGTTGCCGCCGCCCTGCCGGTTGTTCTGCTGACGGTTTTGGCTGTTGTTCTTGGCGTTCTTGTCGAAACGGCCGTTCTGCTGCTGGTTCTGCCTGTTTTGCTGGCTGTTGCCGCCGCCGCCCTGTCGGCTGTTTTGCTGGTTGCCGTTTCTATTGCCGCGATCGAAACGGTTGTTGTTTCTGTCGCGTTTTTGCCAACGGTTGCGGTTGTCGTCTTGACGGTTTTGATTTTCCTCCGCATGCGAGTCGCGCTCGTCGTCGACGGCGTTTTCGTATTCGCGGGCTTCGGCAATTCTGCGCTCGTCGTCGGAGTCGTCCGCGTTTTCGCGATACCCGTCGGGATTCAAATCATCGTCGGTAGTGGAAAAAGACGTCGGAATGTCATCTTCCGCTCCGCCTTCTCCCCGTTCGTCGCCGTCGGATTCGCGGGAGGCTTCCGCCCCGCCGTTTGAGGTGTCGTAGGCGAAATCGTCCGACTTGTCTTTATGGACAAAAATTTCCGCCTCGCTGTTTTCTTCCGCAGCCGACTCCTGCTCGCGGGTTTGAGACGGCGCGGGAGTGTCGCGCCATTGAGGGCCGTCGTTGCGCGGAATTTTCGTTTTGCGCGCGCCTCCGGTTTTTCTCTGTTTTACGGCGTTGTCGAGAACGGCGTCGAGAGAGGCCGATTCGCCCTCCGCGCTTTCGTCGGCCTGCCGCGCGGGAAGCGGCTGCGTTTCCGCGGCATTTTTTTTCGGTCTGCCCGGTCTTTTTTTCGCGGATTTTTCCGCGGATTCGGAATTTTCCGATTTCGGTTTGCGTCCGCGTTTTTTAGGCGTCGGGGTTTCGTTCGATTCCCCGAAGGGCGGATTTAATTCTTGTTCGTCCATTATGGTTTATTTTAAACGTGATAATACAAGTTCAACCTGACGTTTTAGAAAAGCTTTGTCGCTTTCATTGAATAATACTATATCGGCAAGTTTTGCTTTCTCGGCAGGCGACATCTGGTACGAATCGCGCTCCGATATTTGTGTCGGGGACAACCCCCTTTGGGCGAGACGCTTTTTACGCAGCTCCTCGCTACAAAATACAGTAACGCAAATATCGAATTTCTTTTCAAGTCTTTTTTCAAAAAGCAGGGGAACTTCCACGACCACGAATTTTTTTTCGCCCGATATGCGGTATTCCTCCACTTCCGCACGCCAGATTTTCTCTATCGCGGGGTGTATCGCCTTTTCGAGGCTTTCGAGTTTTTCGGCGTCGGAAAATACGGTCTTCGCGATTTGCGCCCTGTCGGGGTTTCCCCCGTCGCCGTAGGCGTTTTCGCCGACTATCCTTTTCACTTCGGCGACCGTTCGGGAATCGTGTTCAAGCACGTAATGCGAGAGCTTGTCGGTGTCGATTACTTTCGCGCCGAGTTCCTCAAACGCCTCCGCGGCGGTGGATTTTCCGCAACCCATTCCCCCAGTCAATGCGATTGTTTTGACCATATTGTTTGTATATATTATACTATTTTATCGGCACAAAAACGCGCCTGATATAAGGAAAGGCGGCAGTCGGCCGATTAGTCGGACTCCTTTTTGCCTTTTAGGAAATCGCGGGTTTCGCGGCGGAGTTTTTTCAGTTTGGACTCTATCTTAAAAAGCTGTCTCGGTTTCAGCCTGTCCACAAAACAGACGCCGTCGAGATGGTCGTTTTCATGCTGCACGCAGCGCGCAAAAAGGCCTTCGCAGACAAGCTCGTGCCCTATTCCGTACTGGTCGAAATATTCCATTTTAACTATTTCACTGCGCTCTACTTCCGCAAAAATTCCGGGGAACGACAGACACCCCTCCTCCGCTATTTCCACATAGTCGCCGAGTTCCTCCACTTTCGGGTTTATCGCCACCAAAGGCATGGCAATGTCGAGCGGAAGCTCTTTGCCGTCGATTTTAAAAACGCAAGGCGCGTCGGGGTCGGCGCGGCGGCGCATATCGATGGCGAACGCCCTTTTGCCGACGTCGATTTGCGGCGCGGCCAAGCCGAGCCCGTTTTCGGCGTACATTGTCTCGACAAGGTCTTTGGCAAGCTGCACGACGGATTCGTCGAAGGTCTTAATTTTTTCGGCCTTCTTTTTTAAAATCGGCTCTCCGAATTTTGTAAGACGTTTCAGCATTTTTCAACTATTCCCCATTCTGGGCGTTTTCGCGCGGAACTTTTCCCGTAGTGCGAAGAACGAGTACGGGCTCTTTTGTTTTAACCCAAACTTTGTGCTCCTTGTAAACCTTCGCCGAACCGAATTCGCAGGCCTCGGCGATGGTTTTAATCGGCATACGCCTGCCCTTGGGCGTAAGATTGAAGTCGTACACGCCTTTGTGCAGGCGTTCGAGAGCCTCCATCGGCGCGTCGTCTTCGGGAATTTGGACGACCCAGCCCTGATATTCAAATCCGGTTTCGCCGATTTTCCCGTAAGGGTCGTTGACCACTATAACAAATTGCTTTTTGACGGCGGGCTCTTTTTCCCCGTCGGAATCTTTTTGTTTCGATTCAAATTTCAAATCCTCCATAATCTGGGAGATTTTGCGGGCGTCCAAATCCGCCTTTTGAAGAATCATCTGGACCAATTCTATATCTACTTTTGCCATAATTAACAAGAAAAGGTTTCCGCGGCGTTTTGTCAACATTTTCAATTTTTCAAAAGTAGCCAAAGTATTTTTGCGCGGCTGGCGGGAATACGATATTATGGCGTTCCGCGCCGAATTCGGCGCATAATGCAAACATTAAAAAAAGGAATGAAATTTTTATGAAAAAGACAAAAAACAGCGCGCCTTTCGGGTCAAAAACCGACGCCCCGAAAGCGGTAAAAAACGAAGGGGGGCTTTCTTGGCCGACATATTAAAATCGCTTTGGGACAGCGGCATCGTGGGAGGTGTCTTTACGACGGCCGTAACCTTCCTCGGACAGCTTTCCGCCTTGGGAACGCAAAAATTCACGGCGGTCGTCGAAGTTCTCCGCGCCCAGCAGGGTTCCGACTCGTCCGCGCACGACGCGGCCTTCAAGCGCTCCAACGACGGCGGCGTGTGGATGCGGCGCATAATGCTGGTTATGGCGTTTTTTATGCTCGGAATATGTCCCCTGATATTCGCATTCTTCGCAGATGTTCCCGTAGCCGTCGAGACGGCGGAACAGAGCGGAGGCTGGCTGTGGGGGCTTATACCCGAACGCGAAACATTCGGCGTTTCGTACGTAAACGGCTTTTACCTTTCCGACGTTTGGAAGGAGCTTATGGCAAATCTTATTTCGGCATATATCGGCGCGGGGATTACGCGGAAGGCGTTTTCAATCGCCAGATAGGCCGATAGGTTTTTCTTTTGCGGACGGGCAAAAAGGCCGATTTCGTCCGCCGCAATATTTCAATCCACCGAGAGCATATAGCGGCTGTTGCGTTTGGAAAGCACGCATTTCGCCCCGTAGGCCTCGGAAAGATTTTTTGAAGTCATCACTTTCCCGATTTCTCCGCAGGCGAGAACTTTTCCGTTTTTTATGATTATGGCATGGGTAAAACTCGGCGGAATTTCCTCTACATAGTGTGTCGCCATTATAATCGCGGGTATCGACTTGTCGGCGCAAAGCCCGTCGAGAAAATTGACAAACGCCCTGCGCGCGATAGGGTCGAGCCCCGTGCAAGGCTCGTCGAGAAACACCACTGACGGCTTGAGCATCATCGCCCTTGCGAGCAAAACCTTTTGGCGTTCGCCTTGCGATATGAAGAACCAGCCGCTGTCGACCAGATATTCAATGCCGAAGCGTTTCATTTGTTCGTAGGCTTCAAGCACGAGTTTTTTTGTTATCCGCCCGAAATAGTTTATTTGCGCGAATTTTCCGCTCACTATTACGTCGACGACCTTTTCGTTCCGGTCGATTGCGCGTCTCAGCTGGCTTCCCACAAGCGCGATTTTTTCGCGCATTTTTTGCCAGTTGAAGTTTGAATACTCCTTTCCGTCCACAAACATTTCGCCGGAAGACGGCGTGTTGTAGGCGCATATTGTGGATATGAGCGACGTCTTGCCCGCGCCGTTCGCCCCGAGAAGAACCCAGCGTTCGCCGTCGAGGACGGTCCAGTCGATGTTGTCGATAACGGGTTTGTCGGCAATAAATGAAAGATTGCGTATGTCCAAAATTTTCTTTGGCTCGTTTATTTGTTTTGCGTTTTTCAAAGCTGTTTGAATGATTTTGCCCTTTGTATTTACAATGAAATTAAAAAACGGCAACAAGATAATTTTGGCGTCGGCAAGTCCGCGCCGCAAAGAACTGCTGGAACGCGAAGGCCTGAGCTTCGACGTCCTCGTCCCGCAAACGGAGGAAATATCGGACATTCGCGCCGAGCCGAAGCGTCTGGTAACGGAAAACGCAAGGCTGAAAGCCGAATCCGTCGCCAGAGAAAACCCGAACCGCCCCGTTCTCGGCGCGGACACAATCGTCTGCCTAAACGGCAAGATTTACGGAAAGCCAAAGGACGTCGGCGAAGCAAAAACGATGCTTGCCGAACTCCAAGGCAAAACGCATTCGGTCTTTACGGGCGTATGCGCCGCGATGTCGGACGGCGGCGGAAATGTCAGAACTCTGCTCGACGCCCAAGAATCGCGGGTCACATTCAAAGAATTGGACTCCGCCGCAATCGACGAGTACATCGCAAACGTAAACGTCCTCGACAAGGCGGGGTCGTACGCCGCGCAGGAATTCGGCTCGATGATTATCGAAAAAATAGACGGCGCATTCGACAACGTAATGGGGCTGCCCGTCAATCTGGCGAAAAAGATACTCGACAGACTCGTTTCCATAAGCCAAAGTCTTTGAATCGATATTGCATAATATAATGCAGGAAAATGCGGGACGAACAAAACAGGGATTTTTATTACAACGCGAACAAGACAGATTTCGCGGCCGCGGCGACGGCACTGTTTATAACCGTTTTTTTCCATCTCGGAATATTCTACGCCCTGCCCGACGAATTTTCGCACGCCAAGCCCGACGAAAAGCAGGAGGAGCTGCAAATTGAAATTCTTCCGCCGAAAATCGAAAACCGCAAGCCCGAGTTTATCGAGGCCAACCCCTTCGGAAACAACGACAAGCCGCTAAACCCAAACGCGCCCGAATCTTTCAAGGACCAGCGCGCCGCCGACGAACTTCCCGACCCCGCCTCAAAATCGAAACGTCCGTATGTGGAGGGCGAAACAAAAGACAGCCAAAAAATAGTCTCCGGGAATCGTCACAAACGTCACGGCTTTCGGGGCGTTTGTCGACATAG
>JABLTK010126931.1_pt1 | contig 20909 bp, 27 predicted proteins | sample 7160131 | NCBI WGS metagenome assembly JABLTK01 (sample SAMN14651221, study PRJNA627086) | human gut metagenome | isolation source: feces | host: Homo sapiens
AATTGGAGTTGAAGGCATAAGCAAGTAATTATACAGCAAAGCAAGTCCTTCTTGTTGAACATCAACAAAAGACGTCGTAAGTAACTGCCGGAATCCATTCATAAACTAAGTATCATTAATGAAATGGAAAGAAACGTTTATAGCATATTGCTTCTCGCCACATTCCGAATGACCTAACAAAAGTTCTTGTAGAGTCAGGAACACGTCGCATCGGATATCAATATCTTCACAATGCGAATACGTAGAAAAAAGAGGTAGCAAAAGACCGATATGATTCAAGTAATACATCAATAAAGAACGATGATGTAGACATTCTCGCAGGATTGGACCGCAAGAAGCTACAATGGTTGGGTGTGAATAGGAAGAGGACAAAAAATGCATGAGACGAATGCCTTCCTCTTGTCGAAATAATACTTCCACAACGTTCCCAATATTGTGACGAAGAATGTAACAAAAGAACTGACAAAACTCTCGTCTTTCCTACTTGCTTAAATGAAATATTCAATGGTACCTGTAAACTCATAACATCAAGGTTTGCAGTGAAAAGAAAAAGAAAATGAGTCTCTGCCAGTAGATCGATCATTTGCTGTTGTTTCTTTCCCTAGACGTCATTTACGTTGAGCTTTTGTACAGTGACTTTAAGGTATTCTTTCATTTGACGAATACGGAAATGATTCTACTTTATTACATAAACTAAATATCTACTTCGCATTTTTGATAACTTGGATTATCTAAAATACTATGTAGCTCCAGTAATGCTTGCTCCACTAATACAACTGGAGAATGGCGGTTCCAGAACAACGGCGATTTCCGTTTTGAAGTCGGTGTTGGTGTTTCTGGACTCAATGTCTTTCTCTTAAGCATATAGTATCCAAAACGGAGAATTGGGCTTTTGCGCATGTCGTAGCCCAAACAAGTATCTGAGCTTATTGTCTCGTTGCTGGTTTGTTAAAGATAAAAGTCAAATCTCGGAAAATGAGGGACAAGTATGAAGAGTGTGGGAGCGTCTTGAAGTCGTTGCAGGTCCTCATTCAACAAAGTGCCCTCATCCAATCAGCTGTATGCTTTCTCTCATGTTATGCTATTTTGTCAATGTGGAAACATGTGGGAGTTGTAGATGTGTTCATTCTGTGTTTATTCTAGTTAACCCAGATATTTTTTGGACTTGATGTCATCCTAGCAGTACTCTACTATGTTCACTTGTGTGTTCCGCAGTTTCTTTATAGTTATCTTGTATCTGTCTATATCTTTGATGACTGCTTAGCCCATGTTATCTGAAGCGGGAATTCGTTCTCTGATAGTGTTGTTGTATAAATTCGATATCGTTCTTAATGAGTAGCAAAGGCTTGTCTATGCTGGCAAACTATTTCCTGAATCCGCATGCTGCTTTGTTACTAGCACTCGGTGTTATCCAGATCACATGTGGTATTGCGATACAACTAGGAGTAGTATTGTTGGAGTTTTTGTGAGTTGTAGAGTGACTTTGTACTATTTCAGAGAGATGGAGAAATTGATGTTGCTTTTAACGAATGAACTAATCTATAGGAAGAGAGTTCAGAGATTCGTGGAGAACTGCGTCGTCTCATTACAAATACTTCTTCTTCCATAGAACGTTATCTGTAACCGATTGGAAGATTTAGCTACATGGCAGTGTATGAGAGTAGTATTGCTGCACCTTCTATTTTCTTTTATGATGTGGTTTTGAACTTGTTTGTATTTTCACCTAATTCTTATGGTCCTTAATAACGGATATATATGGTTAATCATGGGCCGACTGGTTGTTTATTGGGAATATACTGGTCAAAAACACGGAGAATTCATATTCTCAACAATAGGATGGATTTCGGTACTAAGGAGTGGCTGGAAAAGATAAATGGTATCCCTCACCATTTCTAACGACGAATTGGACGATAGGGCTGGAATTCTCTGTTATTATATCCCTTAATTGTTTTAGTATCATTTGATTTATCTTTCTCAGTAAGCATACAGAGAGTAATTGGCAGTGATCAAGAAACTTTGATTATCAAGGAAACAAACTATTATACATGAATGAATAACCCAATTAATCAATAATCCTTTTTTCATGATGGATGACAATCCAGGTTCGACACACGACTCGGATAAAGTAGTTAGCAAGCGTCCTGGACCAAGGTTGTCTGCTTGCCAATGGTGTGGCAAGGTGACTTGTAACCACTGCAGATGTACAGGACAAAGCAACTGCAATCATGCTCCTGGGGAAATGTGTAAGAATCAACGTTACAAAAGACGGTTGGTATGCAATCCTTGTGAAAAGAACAAATTGAAACACCGACAAATGTTTCAACAGACTCAGGAAAAGAAGCTTGGTAGGAAATGTGTTCATTTCGATGATTTCTAGAACAGTCCACACTTGCCCAAGCTCCATATGCAGGATCTGTCTTGGCAACATTGGAGCAGTCAAGGATGAAGAGAGAACCTGGATTCACTGCTAATTGTGATTATTAGGTGGATGGTTTATATCTAGCAAATGTTCAATGCTCTAATGTGGCAATTATCTTTTATAAGACCCAGCAAGTTCTAACTATGATCCCAATAAGCGCTTTGCAGAATTCTGTCGCACAGTTAAGGGATATTATTTCTGGAATGAAACTATTTCTAGGCGACACTAAATTTATTTTCGTTCAAGAGAATATGATTATTGCTATCGAAGATGTTGCTTTTCTTTTTTGCCTTTATGTTTAGGAAAAGAAAATACCTGCAATATCTATTCTACGTGAATATTCTTTCCCTTTCCCGATCAATTGCAATCGTTGTATTTTCATTCATATTCGTCCTCAGGTACTTTGATTCGTTCTATAACTATCCCTAGCAAATGATGTCCATGCCAATGATTCAACAGCTTCCAGGGATGTGGTCTTCTCCCTCCTATCCTTCTTTGTCTGCTTCGACCTTCCCGCAGAGCTCGTCTGGATTTCCACAGCCAGGAACCACTTCAGCTCCAGTCGTGGCAGGAAAGACACCGGTAGCCAGTGTGTCGACAGATAAACCTGTTGTTGACTCAGGTCCCTCAGACTGTTCATCGCAACCAGCGCTTCCTCCTTCGAAAGTAGCAAATGTGGTTGGATCTGGAGATTCATCATCCCCAGGGGATCTACCGAAAGGCAAAGAGTTCCCTCGTATGAGTCACGATTCAGGTCAGTGGACCCTCTTGCCAAATTCGGAGATTCTCATGAATCAAACTCAAACGCCTCCTTTCAATATGGATATGCGATCATCATACTCCCAAGGATTTGTCCATTCAGATGGACATGGGACAATGAACTTCCAAGAGGAAGGATTAGCAAATGATTTTTTCCGTGGATTGTCACCTGGTCCACGAAGTACTTCTTATGGTGATATGTCATTTATGATTCCCTTTCATTCCAATCCCATCATTCGTCGATCTAGTGATAACTCTGATTATAGTTGGCCAGTCTTTACGAAGCGTCCTGGAATTCCTATGGAAACAGATGAATCTACGTTCTACACAAATGAATACTTACATCCAATGGAGATGTCGGATCCTCAACGAGGCAGTACCTTATCAGCTGAAGAGGTTCAACTGTCTAATGTGCTATCAGGACTGAAACGAGATCGTGGAGTTCATACTCTTGTGCAGGAATCTAAAGAATCCTCTGAACCAACTGTGGAAACGGCTCCTCCTGTACCAACAAAATCGGAAGAACCTAATTTGGCTTCCAATGACAGTAAACCTCCGTTAGTCTCTGATACTCTTGTTTTGTGAATTGTGTATTCTTTCCGTTTGTCATTCATTGTGCATACTATGGACTTTTCTCTATTGCGATTCTTGGTTTATCTGTTTGTTAGTCAGTGAATTCCAGTAATAGGATCATTATTCCGTTATTCTTTTCTAACTTATCAAAGTTTCCTTTTGTGACATTACGGAAGTCTTCCTAATTCCATGAGTAGTTCGTTTTGTGAAAGGTTGAGATGTAGGTAATTCCCGAACCCAAAGCCAGAATAATACTGGATCCTATTCAGTTCCACCACCTACTGTGCCAAGATACTCCGATAATGGTCCTACGAGGTCACCTAGAATTAGCGTAGTTACTGGTACAACCGCTTGTGTGGAATTGTAATTAGTATAGGACGACGACCTCTCCCTGGTTCCAATGACCCTAAACGACATGGTAACGTTTCTCTTAACCGACCGTATTCAATGAAGGTGTTATAGATTCATGAGTATAATTGGTAGAAAGATAAGCGTTACTCTGTGGAATCTGATGGGAGTTTAGATCCAGAACCTATTGATGCCGATGAGTTGCTGAGTAGTTCCGAGGAGGAACAATATGAGAGTTTTGCTGTAAATCGTCAATCCATGACACTAAAAGCAACACCTATGGCTCGTATTCTTCCTGCAAATTCGCGTAGACTTGACGTTTTGAACGATATTGTTGAGTCTGATGGTGAAGAAGGTACTACCAATTATTCTACGACTGATAGTCTTCCACTTCCAGATGCATTATCTCACATAAGTGATGACGATCAGGAATTGTCAGGAAAGGTAATCGAATCATTTCCTCTGCGTTTGAGCTTGATGGAAATGCAGGGTCCAACAAAGCAAGAAGAGAAGCATCCCGTCAGTCCTACAGTCATTACGAGCATTAAGAAACGTCCTTCCCTACCTCCCCCTCCCCCTCCAGCTCGCAGGAGTATGGCTAAACATCGTCCTGTGTTGGTTGCGGATGGAAGGAAGTCAACAGGTGTCATTGCCAGTATTCCGAATAGTCCCAAGAAGAAAGCCGAAGAATCGAAGTCACCCGAGAATAAGTCGACTCTCAACAGCTCCTTCAGCCCCACCAAGAAGCTGCAGGCTCCATCATCACCTTTCATTCCCAGAGCTCCCGAAGTTATCGGTAACTCGATCAAACCTACTCAGGAGGTTATTGGTCACTTGCCTATTCCTGGAGAGTCAGATGGCGAGTATGATCCTGATGGTGTTGTGTCGGACGGGGATTCGGATGGAGAATTTGATCCTGAGGGAGTCGCTGATGATCACGAAAGAATTCTGGCTGAGGAAGCTGCTCGTAAGGTCGAACTGGAGCGCAAACAGAGAGAGGAAGAGGCAAGGAGAGCTGAGGCGCGCAAGATAGAGGAAGCGAGAAGAATTGAGGAGGTACGTAAAGCAGAGGAAGCGAGACTGGCGGAGGAGGCAAGAAAGGCTGAGGAGGCGAGAAAAGCTGAAGAAGCTAGACTTGCAGAGGAGGCCAGGAGAGCTGAGGAAGCCAGGAGAGCTGAGGAGGCCAGACTTGCCGAAGAAGCCAGGAGAGCTGAGGAAGCGAAAAGGGCTGAAGAGGCACGTAGAGCTGAAGAAGCTAGACTTGCAGAGGAAGCTCGTAAGGCTGAGGAAGCCAGACGAGCTGAGGAGGCGAGACTTGCCGAAGAAGCCAGACGAGCAGAGGAAGCTCGTAAGGCTGAAGAAGCCAGACTGGCTGAAGAGGCTAGAAGAGCTGAGGAGACGAGAAGAGCTGAGGAGGCCAGACGAGCAGAAGAGGCCAGACGAGCAGAGGAGGCACGTAAAGCAGAAGAGGCCAGACGAGCAGAGGAAGCTCGTAAGGCTGAAGGAGCTAGACTAGCTGAAGAGGCTAGAAGAATCGCCGAAGAGAAGAGAAAGACTGAGGAAGCTCTTCGAGCTGAAGAACAACATAACGAGGAGAAACTACGTGAGATAGAAGAAGAGAAACGCCGTATCCAAGCTGAATGCAAGCGTTTAGAGGAAACTGCTCTTCAGAGCCAACAGGAAGACAGACAACGATCACGTGCTGAGTCAACAGGTGAGTATGATCCTGAAACTAGTATCGATATGACTCACCTAGACATTCCAGTAGAGTGTTCTACGGGACCTATGCAAGTGGACTCTCCTACCGATGTTCAGTCAAATGAAGTGCCTGAAGCAGTTGTCCAATCGGGTACCTCTGTCAATACGATCGAGGAACCCGTGGAAGTGGATGCAGAGTCGACAGGAGAGTTTGATCCGGAGGATGCAGTGACCGAACCTGTTCAGCCAGATGCATCTTCTGTTTCTCAAGACATGCAGACTAATCCTATTGGTGTTCCACTGCCATCTCTTTCTCCTGCTCCTGTATCAACACCACAGGTTGTTCCTACTACGACTCCTGACGTGATTACTCCCACCATACCAGCAACGCCTGAAGTCGATAATGCTTCTCTCTCTTCGATCAAGGATCTCACACAAGCCGAGGTTCAGTACCCTTCAGGGGCTGCTGAAGAGATTTCAGATGGAGAATACGACCCTGAGGAGAGTATTGAAGTTGTGAAGGGAGCTCCTATGGAGACAGAAGCAGTGCTTCAAATAGAACAAGTGAATGAGATACCACTATCTACGATGGCTGTGCAGATTGTGGATGAACAGCCGGCAGCTAAACAGAATGAAGGATATTGGAATAACCAGACTCTACAACAACTCTGTCAGAGTTCTGTGGTTGTGGGAGGCATGGAATTTGAAAACGAGAATCTCCCAGAGCCGGGAGTGCCTTCCGACAGTTATTTTGATGACCGAGAGGTGCTTGAGGAGTCAGTAATGACACGACCAAGTCTGGAGACGTCGATCAAGAAGAAGGATCCAGAAGAGTTGAATGTGCCTGTCAACAGGCCGATAGAAGAAAGAGTGTCACCAGTTGTGCAGAATTCATTAGATGTAACCATGGCCATACCTGTAACAAAGAATCCTCAAGAACCATTTGTGATTGATCTGGACCCTGCTTATATCAGTGAAGAGGAAGAAGTAGAGATGCCAAGTCGATTGTTAATGGAAGGAATCATTTGTAGGAAGAGGTTGTTTTGGAGGATGTCGAGCGAAGAAATAGTTTTTATAGGTGTGTGGAGAGTGTTTGTTAATTATGAGGATGCCACAGATGTATACATTGTTAATAAAGGTCCAATGTATAATATTACAACAAACAGAATGTAGAAATTACTAATCGTACCTTTTACACACTACCTTTCACTGTACTTATACAAACCTACAAAGAAGTTTCGAGTTTGAATTGATATTATACTGCCAAAGTGGTTTCTCAGATAAGAGCAAATCCTGCGACGATCCCTCTAACCTCACATAATACTTCCTTAGATCGTCTGAAGAAGGACTGCAATGGAGTAGAAATGCAACTCCTCTCTTCAATATATCCATAATTAATTCATCAGTAGAGCAAGCAATCTTGAGGCAATTCTTTGAAGGAAGCTCCAAATTAACAAAGATCCTCTCTTTTTGTTTTCTTTGCATGGTTTCTTCCATTTCCTGGATCTGTTTCTGCTTCCATTCTTTTACCTCATTTCGGCGTCTCTGTAATTCTTTCTGGAAAGAAAGATTCGGCTGCAAACTGTTACCAAGTAATTTCTCTGAGTTGGATAAGACCACGGGAATTCCAGAAGGTTGTACTAATTATTATTCAGAGAATCATCTGTTGCATAACAATCGAGACGATGAAGTGAGATTATAATAATCAACCGTTTTGCTTTCTTGAAGAGAGAAAGTGGGGTCTGATTCCTTCAGGATAATGAAACCATCGTCATACTCTGAACAGTATAGATTACGAAAGAATTTCTAGTTGTAGAAGTAGAATAGTACTCATACTTGGAGAACACTCTTCTTGACCTGTTTTATTGTACTTGTACTCTTAGTAGCAATTTCGATATCAGAATTGAAATGAATGGTTAGCAATATATCTCTAGTGATCTCTTTTAAATACAGATGTGAATCCAATCCACTCTGTTCAACAGTAGCATTTGCTTTGATTAAGTGTAGATTACTATCATAGAGTTGATACTTCTTTGGAGATGCTTCAATATGGAAAAACTAGATTAGATAAAAAGCACACGTGGTACCTGTAAGGTGTCACGAAGGACAGATGACACACTATCACCTTCATAATAAGAGATTCTAACTCGCTGATCTCCATACTGTACCCACGACTGAAATAGGACATATAGATAAATAACAGATTCGGTAGTAATCCCTTGAGCCTGAAATGACTCTTCTGGTTTCACTACTTTGTTCGTTTCACTATTAACCATCGTCAAAGTCCCTGACTGAAGAGGACACAATAACTAAAAGAATTAGGACAAACAGAGTAAATCTCACTTGTAAGACTTCCAACAACACTTTAGCATCCTGACGTACATCATAACATGCTGTGATAGTACGCCCACGAAATTGTACTAACATTAGCAAGTAATCATTGATAACAAACAACTCATCGTCTAACCAAAAACAATAAGTTTTCAACCGTCCGGACAACGTTTCGGTATTCCTATTCTAACAAATACCAGCCAATCCTACTTGTAACAATTCTTCATTCTCTTCTTCATTCTCAGGTCCTCTTTTATAATAGCGATACCGTTTACGTTTCCAAGCTTCCTACAATCCATTCTCTCCACATTCCATACTACCAATTCATCATTTGTTCTCATATCTGTTGTATATGTTGGAATAGGGTCCAGACATTCCATCCATTTCCCGTCCACAATCTTCTTAGTCTTCTTACTGAAGAGAGATCGGATCGTTCGCTGAGAGGTTGCACTGAGAACCGACAGTTCCACACTCTGATCTGTCTCATCATGTGCGTCCTGCAAACTGTCATGGATTGGCTCTGGTTGGTCATCGCTACTCAGTTCCGAATCCGATCGATGTCGACTCAATTCAGATCCCATTACTTCTTCCCACACTGATAGAGAGAGTTTTGTGAAATCGGAATAATGGCAATTTTTGATAAACGCAATAATCCCTCGAATTCGCAACTTCACACTCTCAAAGACACCTCGTTTAGCTTCAATCTCTTCATAATAATAGTCCATCATCTGGAGTTGAAGTTTCAGTTGAGGGACTTGAGCTTGCATCACGATAATGTTGATACCATCCATCAACTCATCAGCTCCAACTACCTTAAATATAGTTTCTAAGAGTCTTGTAAGGATGTTGATCGCATTATTGAGACAAATCACCTTGTCTTCGACATTGTGGTAAGTTGACATCACTTGCAGCTCTATTGGTCGCCACTAATATGAATAGATACGTTCAATTGCGCAGTCCCAGAACTCCTTATATTGAGCTACTGTATGTCGATTGTCATGACCCAGATTCTCAAATGTGATGATTTGGGCCAGCGCCTGACATCGTTTGAGAAAATAATCTTCCTTTCCCTGTTTGTAACTAGGTAAACAAGAAAGAATCTATGATGAAAATGATGAGCAGCATATACCTTGTCATAACACATGATATTTAGAAATTTGAACATAAATCGTTGGTAGAGTTCCCGCTTGCAGTCTTCAATATCAGCTCCAATGAAAATCTCATTCACAAAAGAACGCATGCTCAGATTCAAATTTTCAGATTGAATTTCACGCTCTCCTGGGGTATCTTTGGGAAGAATGGAGTTTACAGAACTAACGAACTTCTTTACACGAACATACAACTCGTGATTGGAAGCTAGTTTCAACCAATCCAAAAACTTGTCATATTCTATATTTACAACTATAGCTCATTCAAGAATAAGAAACCAACCATTCACCTGTTCATTGGCATCAATACTGACTCCTTGAGGAATGGACCATTCCTTACACTTTTGTAGTTTTTCTGCTTCTGATTCTTGCATAATCTCGAGTTGTTGAAGCACTGATGATCCGTACTCCGACTCCACTAGATAAGCAAATACCCAACACATCTCACGAGAAGAAATGCTATCTGCAGACTCACCGTCTGAATTCCACACTTCATGAAGAGAAGACACAAGACTATTCAACGTTGTTAATGCAGGTGGAATAATCAGAACAGAACGAACCTGGGTTCCAAGCCGCTTGAGTCTACTTTTACAAACAACACACAATCTCACTGATTTAGATTTGGATGCAACTGGTTTGTCAACCGCAGGATGTTGGATTCCTTTCGCAACACTTCCCATAGATCCACTTCTGATTCCTCTCGTGCTTGATCAATCCAGTCTGCTTTCCACCGTCTTGACTCCAGAAGGAGCTCTTGAAACCTGCGAGTCAGTAAGGAATGCTATCTGTACCGCTCATCTGACATTCCGTGACTACTTGGAGATTCAACAACAGAAGTATCACTCATATAGATGCTCTGAGGCGACAGAACTGCTACTTCTGTTGTTGGCTGTCGGATTGGCTAGAATGAGAAACATCACTATATCATACAGTATCTTCTTGTGCAGTTTTCCCCTTCTTTCGTTTGAAAAGATTGAATCCCTTTCGTGATGACATTATGTTACTCTGATGAAAATCACGGGAATCTAAGTATTTCATTTTCTTTTCACCAGTTAACGCTCCGTTGATAGATAATTGTTTAGTATAGATGGACCAAAAGGTTAAGCCTCCAAAGTCTCCATCGTCCGACAAGTAGACGAAAGAAAGGAATAAGAGTATAGAAGCGATAGAAGGTCCGATTCAAGTCATAAATCGTGATATCTTGGTATGAAAGTGAATATCTAGGTTGAATCGAAAAGAAAGTAATAAACATTTAGACGCTATTTTGTCACATTACGAGGTATGGATTTTGATTTGTGAATAATAGATAGAAAGTGTATTCCACTCCACAACCTGCAAATAGTCCCTCAACAGAGAACCATGATACCCCTAAGGGCACTCATTCAAAACAATATATAACGTAAGAGTTGGAAACGAAGTTGATTCTAAGTCGAGACACGATCATTGCTAGTACAACATCCTTAAAGTGATGAATTAATGGATTTTTAATGGATAGAAAAGGAACGGGTGATACAGGTCCAAAGACACGAGTACAGGATTTGGTTGTGAAAATAATTGTATAGGAGTACCTAGCATCAACGTATGATGATTTAATGTATGGTTCTCCTAACTACACGAAACCCAAGGCAACTTCGCGACGTAAATACTATGATGGATTATAGACTGTTTGAGGAAACAGAATAATGGTACATGCTACTGATCACACTTTGGTTATTACATGATAAGAATTCTGATCATCCTTAATGCTCTTGGACTGTCGATTCTTTCTACTTTGACTAATCATCTGAATAATGCGTGTTACTCCATAGGAAGCAGGCGCAAATACTACAGATCATCTCCAAATAATTGTACTACATAGGACTCCAATAATTACAGCAGTAAGTCCACTTTGGAATTTGCCTTTCTTTGGTGGAGGTGATAGGAGAAGCCATAAACCGAATGTCAAAGATGCCTATGGTTGAAAAAGTATAGGACACATACAATACCGAAGAGAAAAGTTGAAATCGTAATGATATACAACCGAGCCCGATCATCCATAATAGAACAACTCCATTTCCCTTTATGTCGTTCTGAAATAATTAAATCTTCAGTCTATCCATCACCATTATGAATGAATCTTCACATTATCATCATAATCAGGATTAAGAATTGAATCCTTTCGTTTCTCTGTAAACTCTGAATTACTCTGACTCCCCTTCCGTCCTGTCGACTTCGAAACTGCTTTCCCTGAAGAAACAATAAGATCTTCTACCACAGGAGGCCCCTCTTTACGTTTTCGTCTTGAATTCATCCCAATTATCCAATATATGCAAAAACTATTATTCAATTCGGAGGTGATAATCGTCCCGTTTTTCATCAGCCCAGATTCGGCGAATCTTTCCGAATACCATATTCACTTGAATACAGAGTCATCGAGGGTATTGCAGAGGTTTTCAGTCTATTTGAAAGATGACTTCATTGATTAGCTTTGCAATTTGTCTTTCTATAGGGTTAGCGAAGATTCTTGTTTATTATTCGTAGATGTATCTGTCTGCTTTTGTTGTTTGCATTTTTAAATTGTTTTCGTCCTCCCAAGATTAGTGATTACCAGAAGGAGAAACCGTTGAGAAAAGTAGATTGTGGAGTTGCAACTTAAATCTAGATTGTTGATGGATGGAGATCTGGATCCTCTGATTATTTAGTACTCTTTCGTTCGTACTATCCACACCGGATATCGAAGTTCGAACGAGAGTACAATTTGAAATATTTATATAATGTAGTTATTCGTATGCTCGATTGTGGGTGACACCTCAATTTTTTGATATTCTTGTATCTCTTGAGATTGTGGAGTCACGGAAGCATGGAACAATCGGTTTAATCCACGACCAAAAGGTAGCTGCCTTTCTTTCACAACTTATGTACACTTGCTGTTCTGTGATTATCTAGGAACTACCATCGCGATTCAAATGATTTTGCTTCTTTTTTCCCGTGTCTTCTCTATCCACTAGCATTTCGGTCTTATTAGTTGATCTTTCTTATTTCTAGTGTCGACGTTTGGAAAATCCTCCTTGGTGTCGATCCTGATGCCTTGCGAATGAAAGAGTTATTGCGTACAAACCGATTGGCAAGCGAGCTGTTCCGAGACGAATCTTCTGATCGAGACCCACTCACAGAGCCAGAAGATACATATCCCCCTAAGGCTTTCTCGGCAAGTCCTCCCGGACGCGCTTCCAAGTCTCAACAGACAAAGGGTAAGAATCCTTTCGGAGACCCCTCGGATGTGACTCTTGAGTATTTTCGGCCTCAGCGTCCAAACCCTTTTGTGAGTGAGCGTGTCTCGCCACATGAAGATGGTTCCTCAGTACGTTCGTTTCCTATCTCAGGCACCCAGTATGATGGTGTTCCCTCTCCCTTCTATCCCCCAGAGGAAGAACCATACTGGGAGGATGATATGGGAGAACACGAAGCTCAGATCGATATTCCAGCAGGTAAAACTCGTCATCAGTCTTCCTGTTCCACTGATGGAGAAAGATCCAAACGGCGCTCTACCCTACTATCGGATCCCAATCTCACCATTCCCTCATTAGGAGAAGTGGTACTCAAATTGGGTCAGACGACTTATCCTGTTCAGTCTGAAGAATCTCCAATATACTGCACAGAGAGACATTCAGTTCATCTACCTGCTGCTGAGAGTGACAATGATAGTAGTTATTCGTTCTTTTCGTCGCCTCGACTTCATAAACCACTAGAACGACTTGAAACATCGGACATTCCGAAGAAAGAAAATTCATTTGTGGTAAGTCGGCAGCATCAACGATCTCTGATAGCTGAAGATAAGTATCGATGTCGATTTAATGAAATATCACGAAGTAATGAAAACCAACCAATTCTTAAATAGATCCAGAAAAAGCAGATAAATTGGAATTGTTGTTAGAAGACTGGCTTCAAGAGAGTGATGACAATGAATATGTTCAAGGAATGTTGGCACTCTCTGGATTGCTTGTTTTGGGTGTAGAGGAACGTGATTTGCGACGTCAGTTTCTGAATATCCTTTGTGTTATCTGTTTTTATTTCCTTTATCCCATCCTCTATTATAGATCGATATTATCCTTGTATCCGTTCTGCTCACAAATTGCAGTTTGCAGAAAGTCGAAATGCTCTCCATAATGAGCTTCTGCGCATTTATTCGCCTCAGATTTATCACAGACTCCGAGAAATCGGTATGGAACCAGAATTCTATGCTTGGGATTGGTTTATCCAATTATTTATGGGAATTTTCCCTTCTTCCCAATCCTTCATTTTAATTGATATGCTTCTTTCTGTAGATTCGGGAGATTTCATTCTTATCTGTCTCTCTGTTGCAATTTTGGATGAACTGCGATCCATTCTGATGGTAGTATGACTTATTTGATACTAATAAGATGAAGAGCAGCTTTGAAAAGACTATGTCGATTTTCAAGGAGATGGATGATAATATTCCCATTGTAGACTTTGTTACTGTTCTTCGTAAGACTTTCTTGATATTTGCTACACTTCCTCGATCGGTCCAGCGAGAATTCCAACAGATTGACGAGTTGATTGCTAATGACCAAATCTGTGAAGGGTATGACTACAATTCGTATCCTTTTCGATATGACATTTCTTCTGAAGAATTGATGAAGTTACGTGCAACAGATCTCAAGAATCTCGTATTTGTAGATGTATATTCCTTTGCATTGAATTAGTAATAGTGTTACAATGTACTGAAAACCAGAACTGAAGAGTGTTACGGAATTCAGGGAGCAACGATCTATAATGTTTGGGAATTTTATTCGCATCATTGTCTAGTATCCCGTTGATATTCTAATTGATAGTGACTATCAACAACGTGTAGATGATTGTATGTAGTGTGACTTGTAGCAAAAGGAGATATTCTACTCTCTTTCAGTCCACAAATATCGAGTTATTATTATCGTTGTCAAGTTGTTTTAACTGGTTTAAGGTAATGTGTAGACCATCTGAATTGGACTATGTGTGTCAAACTATTTCAAATGAGTTTTTAAAGAGGGGGTTCTATCGCCGGTTTATCTTCCGGGTTCAGGTTGTCATCTATGCTGATGTGTAGAGTTGTACTCTCCCAAGGTAGTGGGTTTGTAATCTAGTATTGTTTACTGATGTTTGTTGGAACTATATCTTCCTTCTTCGCTGAGGATATAGAGACTTCGTAATCTCCATTTTCGCACTAAGAATGGAACCAACATCGCAACGAAACGAAGAGAGTTCAGATTGTCTCCGAATCCCTCGTGTACCTGAGAATCGAGGAGTGGTTCTCCTGATTGTGAACTGTATTTTTCCAGGTCGATTTTCACTATAACAGTGATAACTAGGTTTAGGTACAATGATTGCCGCCTGTATTGAAGTGGAGCGCGAAAACTGCGACGGAAAGGTATTTCTAGTTGGAATCATCCAATGTTTAACCGGGCTCCTGATCATCGGGTGGATTTGGAGTATTGTTTGGGGAGTGGAAATTTACCAACTCTCAAAACCCAAGGTCCGGGTTGTAAATATTGATGCATCAAATCCAATGAATACGGCATAATGAGTAATCCAAGAAGATCATTTGTTTCTTGATAATTATAAATTGCACGTCCAGTGGGTAAACTGTCTTTTTGTGATCTACACTTTTTGTTTATATTGTAATATTAATGCTAGGAGATAATGACACATATTGTACTGGAAAGGTCCAGTATTGTCAAGAGAAGCAGGGCTTCATTCGTTGTTCCACCAAGATTATGGGGAAACGTGACATTATCTTCTTTACAGACGAAATTCCGAGTTGCATACGGAAGAAAGTTGTTTTAGGGGCTAAAGTAAGGTTTCGATTGATTGTCTCCAATCAACGCAAGAATTGCAGGGGAGGGACTATTGACCATTGGGCACAGATTACAGACATTCTTGGAGACGAAGAACAGGAATGTCTATCTGTGTCAAGTGATAGTAACAGTGCGTTAGTGGATGATTGTCATCCTAGTCTGCAATTTACTGCTGGATCAGTGCTGACAAAAGAGATTGAGACTGATTTTTTTGACCAGCAGCGTGTATTATGTTTTGTGGCGCTTCAGGACGTTCTCAATTCGGTTCACGTTTCACTCTATGATCGACCATGTAATTCTCGTTGTGTGAAGAATACTGAGAACGCTTCTTTTAAGTCTTGTTGGGACGTTTGATGGACTGGATCTAGTTATTACCTTTACAAGTTTTTTGCATTTTGTTTGTTGCCACATCTAAGGGGTAACGGTTTAGTTTTCGGGAGATCCGTGGATCTGAGATATTCTTGTTAAGGACAAAGTACGAACTGGGTAGAAAGAAGTCCTTAAATGAATACGGTTCATACCTCAATTTCCAGCGTTTTGTGTTTTCATTGATTTGTTCTCAACCTGTCAAATTGTAGTTTGGCTAGGTTCCTGTTGAAGCATTGATACTGTGATAGAGACAAATGGATATACTACGGGCGTTCATCCAACAGAAGGTGGGAGCGAAGGAATCAAAAGAGATTGTACGGTACCTTCCGGCAATTATAGTATTATCTACGGTGACTACCCTTACCTACTTTTACTACAATGCCTTCTCACCAGTGCTTTCACTTATGGCAAGTGAATTTGGATTTAGTGAAGTGGAACAAGATTACTACTTGGGTATTGTTGTCTGTACACCCTAATCTGTAGGCAGTCGATTGAATACTATTTTCTTTTGCATTGGGTGTCCATTTTCGCTCATCTTTTCCTTTATTGCGGATTCAAATAGCCGACGGAGCATGTTCTTTGTGATCTCCTTGGCCTGTCATCTATCTTCCTTTATCTTCTCTTGCTTTAAGTCATATACGATTCTATGTATTTGGAGAGGCGTTTCGGGTGCACTTGTTACCTCGAGTCTCCCCATCTTCCTGTCCATTCTCGGTGACATCTTTCCCAGCAGTCAGAGGTCTACAGCTTCTGTAGTCTCCTCAATTGTTGTTGGTTTGGGTCAACTGATGGGTCAGACCCTAAGTGGTTTCATTGGATCGAAGTTTGGCTGGAGATCTTTCTTCCAATTAACTTCTACACTTGGATTGCTCTCAATTCTATGTTTGAAGTGTATGGTATGGGAATTGCTATTCATGTTTAGTTGTTGAGTTTCCACATAATGGTGAAGCAGATGGACTGCGAATACCTCGTCCAGAGTCTACAGATAAGCTAAAGAGTGAATCTACAAATGTCATGCAGATTAACGAATCAGAGATCGAGATATCCATGGAACTGGAAGGCGAAGGTATGAAATTGAATGTTTCCATTCTAAAAGACGTTTTTAAGATCCGATCAAATTGGTTGCTCTTCCTCCAAGGACTCCCTGGATCTATGCCATGGGGAGTCTATACGATTTATCTACACAATATTCTCTGTGTTGAACGGAAATTCTCAATTGATTTGGCATCAACCCTAATCTTGGTCTTTGGTGTCGGAGCTGCATTAGGCAGTGCCGTCGCAGGGATCATATGCAGTTTTTTGTACTCTTTCTGGAATTCCATTATTCAGTAGATGCTCGTTCAACAAATCACTGTTGCCTGTAGCTGTAAGTGTGTGTTATTTCCTGTCACTTCCTCTCATTGCTTCGCTCTTCCGGCTCACGACCGATTCATTCACAGTAACAGTGATTCTGCACTCTATTGTTCTCTTCTTCCTGGGACTGCTCCTCAGTATTCCTGGTCCCTGTATTCGTATGATGTTACTCAATGTTAATCGACCTCAGTGTCGATCCACCGTGATTGCGGTCAGTGAGGTATTTAACAATATCGGACGCATTCTAGGGCCCATTGTTTTCATCTATCTAACAGGGTACCAAAATCAAGGGGTTTTTTGACATCTAGTTTTGAGAATCGAATTGATTCACTAATAATGACTACGGAGTATTTTTATATAGCAGGCATTATTTGCTTCGTTCTCTTTTACACATATGCAGATGACGAACAAGCAGTGTTGGAATACATTGCATCCATCCAAAAGCAGTTGCAACATACGGATGTGGAAGTTGCTCACATTGAACCTGTAAGCAGCGAAACACCTCTGTTTGATATGCTACCCAATTGTGAATCGATCAGTCCAGATCCAGCCTCATTGTCTCCTACCGTATCGACAAACTCTCTACAACGTGTGGTGTCGATCGAATCCTTCCGTGCAGCCAGTGAGGGTGTAGGAAGTGTGTTGAGACGAGTGAAGAATGTAATATCAGGAATGGATACACGAAGTTTGCGAAATTCATTAGTTGAAGCTGGAGGAGTTCATGGAGAAGATCATCTAGAAGAAGCTCCTCTTCTTGTCAAAGTATAGTGCTTTTAAAGTGTTTGTTGAATGAATAAGTATTGAGTTTAGAACAAACAGAACAAACGATGTACCAGATAACCATGAAAGCAATTAGCAAGTAGATACAACAGCCTATCAGTCCTATGATGATCCAACGAGGGAATGAACCGAAAAGAGGTTGTATGTGTGAATGAAAGTAACAAATGGAAATACAATGGATATTGTATCACACGACTGAACAAGTAATCCCTGAGAGGGAGAATGGAAATACACAGATGAGGAGATGGTGTACTAGAAGTGAGATAACGATCCTTTAAAGACATTATGACGAGGAGTGTTCTGATAGAGAATGGAGAGATAGGAAGGAGTGATTGAAGGATCATTCATTCGAGCTTGCAAACGAGTATATGAATCCTGGAGAGAGGTTGTTACTTGCTAGATATAATCCAAGTGATAGTAATCCACATGTACATAGCGATGCATCATAGCTGATTGACAATCCCAAGAGATATGAAACTGTTTCAAAAGACTATCATAATATGATATAAAGGGATAATCATTATTTTCAGAAAGATAAGACTGCTTGTTACCATAATACTGAATGTAGAGAAGGAACAGATCACCAAGAGTTAGAAATGAATTATTCGAAGCTAGAACTTGGATTGCATAGAGAACGGAGAATAAAACAAAATGCGGTGCCGAATGAGGAGTGGCATCCAATCGATGCTGAAGGAAATAGTATTTGATAAAGAGATACAGAGGTCGATACTTTGGTATCTTCTCAAGTTGCCCACAAAAGGATGTCAGCGATACTTCCATTGAAGAAGAAACCGTTATCGATAGTTGGATCCCTGTCCCCTACATCAGATATCAGAGAGAAGACTACGATATGATGAGCAATCACACCTCCTTCACAAGATTGGATATCTCCAAAATAGTGAGACTCTTTCATGAATGAGACAAACTGAGAAGAACAAGAGTCCACAAGTACATTGACATCACTATTGGGGTGATTTCTATTCTTAATACGATTTTCCATACTTACAAATGACATTCAGTGCTTCCAACATAGCGATAGTTCAGTTTAGAAGTGAACTTGTGAATAACCAAATCAAAATCCGTTTTAACCTTTTCAACTGCCTTTTCCTCATATCGGTTTGTGGATAACCAACTTAGAAGACATAAGAACTCCTCATTCAACCGATCGACTCCTTGAAGGTGACGAAACCGGTTTCCTGTATCTGTCAGCCAGGTGAGATCCGATTCCTATACTCCAATCAACACTATTCGTAATCTCCCACAGGAAGGATATGTGCTGGCTCCATGATTATTACTGAAAACAGACAATCAAGAAATAGAAAATTTGATACAGTGGTAACACAAAATACAAATCCTTTCTACTCCCTTTCAACAACTTTCACTTCACTTTTAACTGCTTCCATCAAAGGAATATCATGCTCTGGATCTGGAACATGATCCGATGAATCCATCCGCAAACAAGCAACAATATCCGCGGGAATGGTTTTAACTTCATCTAAATTCGTCACAGGACTCCTTCCTGCTGAATCAAAGAGTACACTCCGTCGATCTTGCATGGATTCCTTCCCTGCCATATCGTACCCCAGAGGAGACTGGTAGGCAACACTTTGTTGAATAGAAGTAGATGGAGCAAACGAAACAGGAACTCCAGACGAGTAAGGATTCTGGAATGACGGAAATGGAGGTGAAATTGATGTAATGTCGGCAGGTTGATACATAGGTGACAAGGTCCGATAGGATTCGGTAGGGATTGTGGACAAGACAGCTGATGGACATGTTAACATACTCTGATACAATTCTCGAGATGATGAAATACTTGCAACAGGAGACCGATTGAGAGGTGGAGATCGATGCAAATCATATCCCAATGTCGTGTCGATTCCCGTGGGAATCCCTTCTTCATGAGGAATTGGATAAGAAGCAATGCAGACTCGATTGGATTCGCCTGAAGTTCGTAGAGAGGAAGGGAGAAGAGTTGGAACAGGAAACGATTGCTTCCGTGGTTTCTTTGCAGAAGGCTGTCGCTGACGTAGTTGGTTGAACGATACCGAGTGAACAACAGACCCGCGGGGATCCGATGTTGTTGAAAGAAAGGTAGATTGAGGAAGAGGACAAGGTGAGAACTGAGAGAACGTGAATTGTTCGTCTGATCGACTAGGATGGAGTTTCTGGACCTTTCCGGTGGACTAAGAATCAGATGCTAGAAGTGTCACTTACTTGTATGAAGGAATAAAACTGAGGAAAAAGCCAAGTGCAATAATTGGAGCCTTTTTGACAACAGTGAGAAAACACAGAAATTGATTCATGTGCCTCAGGATGCAAGTTGGCATTTACTCCATCAGCAGAGGTGGTGCGTATAATGTCACTGGGATTGTCAGCAGCTGTTTCGGTGGAGATAGATGACATGTGAGGTGAGAGACAATTAATGTCTGAATCAACCAAAGAAGGATAAAGCGATCGCAAATATAACAGTAACTGTTCTGGTGATTGCTGAGGAGGAAGTTTCTGATGAGTAATGATTCCATACTCCGTCCGCCAAGAAACATTGATTAACCGTGAAAAGATGTCAATAAGGAATGGGAAGTACTGCGGTGCATTCATACTTTGAATATGTTGAGAAGTTGCAACATGCTAATCATGAATGATCATACTCAAGTGAACCTGGACATAGTTATGGAACTGAATATGACATAGCTCACACGTTCTTGTCTTCGCCTGCTTTTTCTTCACACTCTTTTTAATATAGGCTTCTTTCCATGTTGCATCCTGAAAACGGCCTTCTTTCCGTGCGATAGCATCAGTGCGAATATTCAGCAGTTTACGTCGTAACTCTTCATGAAATCTTTACATCAACAATAATGAATGAATGTACTGTTTCCACATTTCTTGAGGAATAAACGGAGAAATACCTGCTGGACATTCTCTATTAAACAGTGGAGGCATGTAGATGGACGCATCCTAGAATCAGACCATATCAGTTTACCTTACTAACGAAACAGCTTTATAATGTTTTGTTTTATCCCGAATAATCACAGGCTTTGATACACTATACGTGCGACCATCCGAACTCAGATAACTAGCCATGTTATCATTACATTACAAATACCCTGAATGCTTAATGGAAGGGTAACCGATCTGAGCACGAAGGGTATTCACAAGAGTTGTAATACGTGTGGTTAATAAATTCCACAAATCTCTCCTGTACTACAGCTCAAAGACAATCCAGCTCGAACAGACTCCGAACTCATCTCCCACTTCCTACCAATGTTTCTGACTAATGGAATACCACTACATACAGTC